>Ga0187891_1000286_pt1 | contig 52382 bp, 47 predicted proteins | sample June2016WEW_21_4_FD_132990 | JGI IMG/M metagenome (GOLD analysis project Ga0187891, IMG submission 132990) | Peatland microbial communities from SPRUCE experiment site at the Marcell Experimental Forest, Minnesota, USA - June2016WEW_21_40 | ecosystem: Environmental > Terrestrial > Soil >... | reverse complement strand
TCTGCGATTCCCACATTTCCACCGCCTCGGCGATTATTATTTCGATTTCAGAAAGGAGCCCTGGAGGCCCGCCGCTTCGCTCCCTCCTCCAGGCTCATTCTTGGATGAGAAAATGCTGAGCTACTGGCGCGGCCGCTTGCCGGGCTCTAGGGCGAGCGCTCTTTCGATCACGCCTTCGTGATCGCCATTCTCCCATTGGGCGTGGATCTCGCCGTCGGGCATGCCGGCCACGCGGCCCAGCAACAGAAAGGCCGGCAACGCATAGCGCAGTGTCGTCCAGCGGGCCATTTCCTTGAGCGAATCGAGGGCGCGCTCGCGAATCAGGTCGAGCGCGCCCGCGTTGGGAGAATCGGTGAGCAACACCAGCGCGCGCGCGGCCTGCAATCGGTCCTCGAGCACAATCGAATGCAGCATGTCCACCAGCCAGGTCGGCGCGATGCGGATGTTCCGGTCCGGCTGCTTGGCGGCATAGACGGCGATTGCCGCCAGGGCACGCATGGCGTTGGCGCGGACGGCGCTGTCCGGGTCGCCGATCGCGTATTGCAATTCGCCGACGGCCTGCTGCTTGTCGGCGCCATAGCCGATCACAGCGGCTGCCACCGCGCGCTGGCTCGCGTCGGCGGAGTTGCGCAACACGTCGCGCAGCCAGTCGAAGTGGTCCGCCGCGAAGGTGAGAAAACGGGGCTGGAACGAGCGCGCTTCCGGGTCATCCATCATCGAATAGCCCGCCGTGAAATCTTCGGTGGTATTGCCGCGCGCCGCCGCGCGTGCCACGGCGGCGAGGAAATCCGCGTAGGTGTCCAGGATTTCCCGTGGCAGCTCGGCGTTGCCGGCAGGTGGAGAGTGGAAGGCTGGGTGCGGCGCGCCGCGTTCTTCAATGCCGATGAACAGGTCTACCGACGTGCCTCCGCAGCACAACGCCTCTACGCGCACCAGTACCACGCCGGAAATCTTGTCGATCTGGTCCTCGATGTCGCCCTTCGATGCCGTCAGCGTCCCGCCTTTTCGGAGACCCGTCACTGCCTGGATCTTCTCGGCGGTAACCTTGCGCAGTCCGTAATAGTTGATGTCGCCGATCCGGGGCGCCTGTGCCGCGGCGGCACACGCCAAGCACAGCAACGCAATCGGTTTTCTCAGGAGAGACGAGACGCGCGGCAAATTCCGGGAGGCGGGTGCAATTCGGGGACCGTTTGGCTGAAGGGGTAAGAAAACCGGTTGCCAGGCGCAATCCGCAGCGGGCCCGAAAACGGGGCGCCTGCCCCACGGCGGGATTTCGCCGCCAAAAAGAAAAACCGCACCGGACAATCGCCCCTAAAGACCATCAAGGCTTCATCCGATGCGGCTCGCCCAAGTTGGGCTGGGATCCGGCGTCGGGCTGACTGGTTTCGACCGCAACACGGCCCACTTCTGGTCAGGTCCGCGTCCTATTCTTCCTTACCAGAAATGCCAGACAACTACCGCAACCTGTGATCCCCCGGAGAGACTATAAGACCGTTCGACAAAAAAACCCCTCTGCGGCAACCAACAAGGGAAGAATAGTGAGCAAAGCCTACTACAAACACCGGCTCCCGCAAGCACGCTGTCCCGTCGGCTCACTCTTCTTCCGCCTGCCTGTTGCTGCAGAGGGCAGGTCAAAAAAGTAACTTCACCAATTCACCACTACGTTTAGCAATCGGATGCCCGCGTGTCAAATGCCGTAACCCCTTTTGAACAGAATATTCTTCCGGTCCGGCGGGCGGCCGGGTGAGGCGTCGTGGGCGAGCGCTGTGTCGCTATGACACAATCGGTGTGATGCGGCCCGTTGCGCTCGGCATTCTGATTCTCGCGCTGGCGCCGGCAGCCGGGTGGGGGCAGGACCCAGGCGCGGCCGACCCGGTGGTGGTATCGGGCGACCATCCGCGCCTTTTCCTGCGCGCCGGCCGGCTGCGCCTGCTGCGCCGCGAACGCGAACGCCGCTCGATGCGCTGGCAGCAGTTCGAATCGCTGATTGCCGTTGACGCTCTCATGCCCGAACCGGGCTTCGCCCAGGCCCTGTACTACGAGGTCGCCGGCGATCGCGCCGCCGGGCGCCGCGCCGTCGAGTGGGCGCTCTCCGCCTCCGACTTGCGCCAGATGGCTCTGGTCTACGACTGGTGCCAGGACCTGATGAGCGCGGCCGAACGCGACCAACTGGCATCCCGCATCGCGCGGCGCATGGGCGAAACCGCGGCTCTCGAGTCTATCCCCGGCGTGCGCTCGCGCGTGCTTGCCGCGGTGACGCTGTTCGACGAGGCGCCGGCGGGCGCGGCGGACCTGCCGCGGCAGGAATTGGGTCGCGCGGTTCACTCGTGGTGGGAAGGCAAGCTGGCGCCAGCGCTGGCCGCCGGCAGTGCGGCGGTCCCGCGCGAGGATGCCTACGCCATGATGGAACTGCTGCACGCGCTCGCCGACTCGGCCCGCCTGGATCTGCGCGACTCCGCGCCCGCCTACTTCGCCGAGTTCCCCATCGAGCACCTGATGAGCTACTATCCGGCGCCGTACCACATGACGGAGGGCGACATCTATTTGGGCGCCACGCGGGGCGCCGGTGAGCCCGATCTCGATTCCGCGGTCTTCTCCCGCGCCGCCGAGCTGGCTATGGTGGCCTTCGACGTCAACGCGCCCTCCACGCAAGTGCTGCAAGGCTGGCTGATGCACGACCGCTTCCAACTGCGCACGCCGCTGGGCGCGCCGTATGAATTCCTCTGGGCCAACCCGTATCAGCCCGGCCTCAGCTACTATCAGGTGCCGCTGGTTTATTACAACTCCCGCCGGGGCAGTTTGTACGTACGTTCCAGTTGGGAAGACGATGCCGAATGGTTCGGGCTTTTCGAGGGCGCGATGCAGTGGTTTCGCGATGGCCGGGTCACCACGCTTGACCCGCATGCCGCCGTGGAACCGCTGCTGCTGGACGCAGCCGCCATCTGCTTCGCCGGCCCGGATGGCGGGCAGCGCGGGCAGTGCCGTTTGACGCTTGAAGATGCGCAGCCCGTGTTCGTCGCCGGCCTCGATCCCCGCCGCGCCTACCTGGTGGAAGTCGACGACGAAGAAATGTATGAGGCCGCAGCCGACCCGGCCGGCATTCTGCAGCTCGATGATTTCCCGCACGGCCGGAGCACCGGCGTAAGGCTGCGCGCGATAACGCCCGCGCATCGATAGCAGGGTGGTCCGTTGAAGGTGGCGTTGGGACGAATGATGAAGCGCGTGGGACCGTGAAGCTCTCAGAACAGGTTGACGTCGAGGCCCGCTATGAAGTGGATGCCGGCAATGACGAGGTCGCGCAGCTCACGGTCGTTCGTGAGGAGGAGATCTACCCCGGCGTGCCCGGCACTTGCCAGATGTATGGCATCGGCCGGCGTCACGCGGGAACTTCCGCGAATCTGGCCATAGCGCTCTGCGGTCTCCGCGTCAAAAGGGATGAGTTCAACCTCGGCCGACTCAAACAACTGGCGGATCTTGAGTCCTTCGTCAGACTGGCCGCGCCGGTAGGATCCGGCGAGGACCTCACCCAGCGTGAATGCGCTCGTCAGGAGCTTATCGTTCCGCTGCCGCATCTTGCGGTAAATCTCTTCCACTCGATCCGCGTACCGTGGGTTGTCTTCGAACCAGTACACGAACAACATCGTGTCCCAGTAGATCCGGCTCAACGGTCTTCCTCACGCCGGTAAAAACTCTCTCGTTCGCCGCGGATGAACTTCTCTCCGCCGCCGAGGCTCGCAAAGGTATCTTTGGCGATGCCGCGGAGGCCCAGGAACAGCGATTCCTTCTCCGGCGTTGGACCGCCATCCGCTGCGAGCCGATAGGTGAAGGTAGCGGTGGTGCCGAGACCGGAAGGAGGGCCCTCAAACTTCTCCAGGACGAGCCGGTTCTCGTTGAGGAACTTCCGCGACCGCAGCACCTGGCAGACGTTGGGAACCTGGTTTCGTAAACCGAGCTCCTTATGGATATCCCCAGCCACGATCCGAATGCTGGTCAGTCCTCGGAGCCGGGCCGGTTCCAGGAATTTTCGTCTGAGGCACTCACGGATGCGATCCGCAGCGGTTTGCATTGTCATGACTATATAATAGCACGAATATATAGAATAGCAAGATAGATGAGACAGGCCTTGGATGGCCACCTTTCTTGGCGGAAGGTCAAAATATTTGCATATACGCGTGTACTTATGCGTATAATCAGACAGGAGTATGAGCCATGCCAAACAAAACTATTTACATCAAGGATTCCGACTTGGCGCTTTGGGATCGAGCGCAGCAGGAACTCGGCGAGAGTGTTTCCTCGGTCTTTGTCGACTGCCTCAAGGAACGTCTAGAAACCGAGGCGATGCGAAAGAAGGCTAAGAGGTCGGGCAGGGTCGACGATGTCCAAGCAATGAACGCGTTATTAGCGGAAATCAACGCTGAGCTGAATCTGGATATCGAGCTGCATCCCTTCTGGAGGTACCCAATCCTCGACCAGAACACGCTCAATCGGGGCTACAAGCTGCACCAAAAAAAGGCCAATCCAGACCGCATCATGAGCATAGTCGTCTGGCCTTTGGACTTTGGTGTTTCCGGGCAGGTAGACCCGGCGATCCTGAAAAGGGTCAAGGCCGCCGTCCAGGAGTTTTGGGACGGCAAGACAACAGAGACGCACAGATTCGTCGACACCACAAAATAGCGTCGCGTTCGCCCGAGCTACGGCTGCGCCGCTTCCCGCTTCACCCACGCCACCACCAGCCGCAGCTCCTCGTAAGTCACATCCGGAGGCAGCGCATCCTTGAGAGTCTTGAGACGGTCGATGCCGAGGCGGCGGACGGCGTCGGCGATCTGGTTGTGGTGCGACTCGCCGACCCAGTCCATGCGATAATCCACGCGGCCATCCGCGACTAGTTCCACCACCACTTCGACGACGGTGGACAGGCGGCGGCCGCGAATGCGGGCGATCTCTTCGAGCGATTTGCCTTCGGCGAGCAGCGCCATGGTTTCTTCGGCCGGGGAAGCTTGGCGCGCCTGGCGCTCGGCGCGAGCGCCGTTGCGGAACGCTTCGAGCGCGGCGAAGATTTCGCTGCCGTACAGCTCGGCCTTGCGTTCGCCGAAACCGAACACGCCCAGCAGCTCGCGCAGGTTGGAAGGGCGCTTCCGGCAAAGGTCTTCGAGCGAAGCGTCGGAGAGCACGACGTAAGCCGGAACGGCGGCACGTTGCGCGGCGCGGAGGCGCCACTGCTTCAGGAAGTCGAGCAACGCCCGGTCGGCTGGCGGTTCGACAGGCGCGACGGGTGCGGCGGCGCGGGCGGGTGGCGGGCGGCGGCCGGGTTCGGAGCGCTGGGATTTGGACGGCAGCGCTGCGACTCGCGGTGCCGGCTTTCTCTTCTTCTTCGCAAAGGACTCGACGATGGGCTCGTCGAGCCAGGACGGACGGTTGCCGCAAACGTCGCACATATCGCAGCGCGTCCACTTGGGCGTCTGCCCGAAGTGCTGGCAGATCTGCAAGTGGCGGCAGCGTGCGCTCTCGGCGAAGCGGCGCACGGCGTGATAGCGTTGCCAGGCGCGCTCCTTTTCCTGCGGGTCCTGCAACTGGTCGATGAAGTAGGCCAGCAGGCCGGTATCCTTGGGCTGCCAGAGCAGAACGCAATCGGCGGGCTGGCCATCGCGGCCGGCGCGGCCGGCTTCCTGATAATACTGTTCGATGGACTTGGGCAGCGAGGTATGAATGACGGCGCGCACGGCGGCTTTGTTGATGCCGAGGCCGAAAGCGATGGTTCCGACCAACACGCGCACATCGTCGTTCATCCAGCTTTCCTGGTTGCGGCGGCGGTCGGCGGACTCCATCTGGCCGTTGTACGGGACGGCGGGAATATCGTGATTGCCCAGAAAATCGACTAATTCCTCGACCAGGGCGATGGTGGGCGCGTAGACGATGGTGCTTTGTCCGGCGTAGGCGCGTGCGGCCTGCAACAGGCGCTGGCGGTGCGAGTTCTTCGCGCACTCCTCGACCACGTAGCGCAGGTTGGCGCGGTGAAAGCTGGCGATGTATTTATGCGGGTCGCGAAGGCGGAGCTGATCGAGAATGTCGTGCCGCACGCGCCGGGTGGCGCTGGCGGTGAAGGCCGCGATGGGGATATCGGGGAAATTCTGGCGCAGCGTGGCAAGCTGGCGGTACTCGGGGCGGAACTCGTGGCCCCATTCGGAGATGCAGTGCGCCTCATCGATGGCGAACAGCGCCAGCGGAACCTTTTCGAGCCAGGCCACGGTGTCCTCCCGTGCCAGGCGTTCGGGCGAAAGATAGAGCAGGCGGAAAGCGCCCTGGGTCGCGGCGCGCATTACGGAGCGCTGCTCGTCGGCCGGCTGCGTGCTGTTGAGCATAGCGGCCGGGATGCCCATGTCGGCAAGCTGCGCCACCTGGTCGTGCATGAGTGCGATGAGCGGGCTGACCACCAGCACGGTGCGGCCGAGGACCAGCGCCGGAAGCTGGTAGCAGAGCGACTTCCCGCCGCCGGTGGGCATCACCACGGCTGCGTCGTGGCCCTCCATCAGGCTCTGAATGATGCGCTCCTGCATGGGCCGAAACGAATCGTAGCCCCAATACTTCTTCAGGGCTTGCTGGAGATCGGGCACGTTGGCAACCACGAGTGTATCAACCGCACCACCGCGGGCGGCGCGGTGCGCAGCAGCTCCGCGACGGTCGTACGCGTTACCGGATGGCGCAGGGTTGGCGCGAGGTCATGGAGGGGGACCAGCACGAAGCGCCGCTCTGGGATGCGCGGGTGAGGAATCTGCAGTTTGCCGCCGCGCACCACGGCCGTGCCGTAGAGCAGGATATCGATGTCGATAATGCGCGGCCCCTTGGGCACGGTGCGCACGCGGCCCAGCACGCGCTCGACCTTCTGTACCCGCGCCAGAAGCTGCATGGGAAACAGCGTGGTCTCGGCTTGCACCACCAGGTTGAGGAACCAGCGCTGATCGGTGACATCGACCGGCTCGGTTTCGTAAATCGGGGAGACGCGCAGCACGCGCAAGCCGGGCGCGCCGAGCCGCTCGATGGCGGCACGCAGGTTTCGCTCGCGGTCGCCGATATTGGAGCCGAGGCTGAGATAGATGAGCTTCTTCAAATCAGGCTAGGAAATGCGGTACACGTACGCATCTTCGATGTGGCGATCTCCGAAGGTTTGGCCGCCAAGTCGCATTCCCTCGACACTAGCTGCCTTGGCGAAGACCTGGCGCAGCTCGCGGATGAACTTGTCCTTCATGCTGAGGATCATAAGGGGCTCGGTCTGCCGAGCCGTGAATCCGGCCTTGTCCAACGCCTCGAATACGGCGCCATAGGCGTCCCGGATTCCCTTTGCGTCCAGGCGGCTCGAAGAGAGTACCAGGCGCCAGTTCCCGTACTCCGCGAGCACGGCCCACATGGCGACGCCGACCTTGAGCTTGGCGTCGTCCAGCGCCTGCAGCATCTTCCTGCCGGTCTCAATCTCGGGTCCTACCAATAGTGTCTGAGCCATGAGAGGATTCCATCCCTCCTTTTCATGATAGCCGCTACGAGCTCTTCCGCGACCTTTGGGTCAGTCATTCGGTAGCGGCTCTCTTCCGACCATAGTTTCACGAAGCCCCAGGCCCTGCGAAACCCCGGATCCGAGTCCACCAGCGCCGCGTGCGATTCTTCAAGTCCCGCAAGCTTGATGAGGTCATCGAGCTTGTGAGTGTAGCTCTTGTTCACGCGGTCCTTGTCCGGGAACTCATGCCTGGCTGTCCTTTTCGCGATGCACGCCTTCAGCGCGCATTCCACGGCGTAGCCGGCTAGGTAGAAGGCGCCATCGTAAAGGCCGGCGTCGAGCAGCGCCTTGGCTTCTTTTGCGCGGACTCTCGAAAGCTCCTGGAGGTCCTTGCGGTTCACAGTCTTATCCTAGCAGGCGGCGTTCAGAACAGCTCCGGTTGGCCGTCATTGCGGAGCTTGCGTTTTACTTTGAAATATTCGAACGCCAGCTCGGTTCCGACTCTGCCGCGAGGGGTGCGGTTGAGGAAGCCGAGCTGGATCAGGTACGGCTCGTAGACTTCCTCGATGGTGTCGGCTTCCTCGGAAATGGAGGCGGCGATGGTGCCGATGCCAACCGGACCGCCGCGGTACTTCTCGAGAATCGTCAGCATGATTTTTTGGTCGATCTCATCCAGGCCGTAACGGTCGACGTCGAGCAGGTTGAGCGCGGTCTGCGCCACCGGCAGCGTGATGCGGCCGTCGGCGCGCACCTGCGCATAGTCGCGGACGCGGCGCAGCAGGCGGTTGGCGATGCGCGGCGTGCCGCGGCAGCGGCGGGCCAGTTCCTCGGCCGCGCCATCCTCGATTTCGACGCTGAGCAGACGCGCCGACCGGTTGACGATCGCCTTCAGCTCCTCCACCGTGTAGGGATCCAACCGCAGCACCAGCCCGAAACGGCCGCGCAGCGGCGCGCTGACCAGACCCTGGCGGGTGGTGGCGCCGATGGCGGTGAACTTGGGCATGGGCAGCGAGTGGGTGCGCGCGCCCGGCCCGACGCCCACCAGGATATCGACGCGAAAATCCTCCAGCGCCGAATAGAGCATCTCTTCCACGTCGGGCAGCAGGCGGTGAATCTCGTCGATGAAGAAGACCTGGCGGGCGCGTATGTTGCTGAGGATGCCGGTGAGATCGAGCTTTTTCTGCAGCACCGGCCCCGAGGTAGTGGTGAATTCGGCTTGCAGTTCCTCGGCGATGATGGCGGCAAGCGTGGTCTTGCCCAAGCCGGGCGGCCCATAGAGTAGCACGTGGTCCATGGCTTCACCGCGCTGGCGGGCGGCCTGGATGGCGATATCCAGGTTCTCTTTGAGTTTGCTCTGTCCGGTGAATTCGGCCAGCCGCCGCGGGCGGAGCCCCGCTTCAAATTGCAGATCCTCGGCCTGGCGATCGCCGGAAACCAGTTTCCGGTCGGGCACTGTTACCAGCTTACCGTACCAGTTCCAAGGCGCGGCGGAAAAGCGGTTCGAAGTCGGCGGGGGCGCCGGCGGACTTGGCCTTGCGCACCGCCGCTTCGGCCTGCGGGCGGGCGCAGCCCAGGTTGAGCAGCGCGGAAAGCACGTCCTGATCCACTTGGCTGAGCGCGGCGGCGGGCGCTTCCGGCAGCTCTCCGCTTACCGCGGGCATTTTGTCACGCAGTTCGAGCACCATGCGCTCGGCGGTTTTCTTGCCCACGCCGGGAATGCGGACTAGGCGGTCGACCTCGCCGCGGATGATGGCGCGAATCAGGTCGGGTGCGGCGACGCCTGAAAGCACCTTCACGGCCAAGGTGGGACCGATGCCGCTGACCGAGATCAGCTTCTCGAACAGCACCTTTTCCTCCGCGGTGAGAAAGCCATAGAGCGAAAGCGTGTCTTCGCGAACGTGGGTGTGGATGCGCAGGCGGACCTCGGCGCCGGCGCCGGGCAGGTGGGTGAACGTGGAGACCGGAATGATGACGTCATAGCCGACGCCGCCGGCCTCGACGATGGCCTGGTTGGGATGCTTCTCGATCAAAATGCCGCGCAGCAGAGCAATCATAGGTGAGGCAACGATCAAGTTAGCACAGTGGGCAAGCGCGCGCGCTTAGCCACGGCGCCAAGAAGAGTGTTAGCCACGAATGAACACGCATCAACATGAATGGAAAACAAGATTCACAGGAAACCAACTGTGTTTATTCGTGTTCACTCGTGGCCCAAACGGTTTTGCTCGGCTTCCTAAAGCAGGTCTTCCAGCTTCTTTCGCAGATCGGCCGCAAGGCGCGGGTTTTCGCCGCCGGTCGAGATGGCGAGGTGGAAACCATGGCGCGATACGCGCGCCGGGAGGATGAAATCGCACTCGCGGGCGGAATCGGCGATGTTGGCGAAAATGCCACGGCCCTTGGCGGCCACGCCGATGCGATGGTTGGTGAGCCGGTCGTCGGTAGCGGCAAAGACGAGCACGCACCCGGCCAGGTCGGCCGCGCAGAAAGGACGGCGCATCAGCCGCACCGGGAGAGATTCGAATTCGCTTTCCCATTCGGGCGCAACCACAGTGACGCGCGCGCCTGCTTCCAGAAGGCCCTTGGTCTTGCGCAGCGCCACTTTCCCCGCGCCCACCACCAGCACGGGGCGGCCTTGCAACGAGACGAAAATCGGATAGTGCTTCAACTCCAAACTGTAACACGGCGGGCAGCAACGGCAGGCGGCGAAATCGAGCCGGTCCGGGTGGGACTGCTATGATTGATGTGCGATGCCGAACGCCCTACCCGCAGTGGTCATTGTGGGCCGTCCGAACGTAGGCAAATCGACTCTTTTCAACCGCATCACTGGCCAGCGCCGCGCCATCGTGGGCGACGAGCCTGGGATTACGCGGGACCGCATGCACGGGCAGGCCGAGCACCGCGGCCGCCGGTTCGAGGTGATCGATACGGGCGGCATCGTGGTGGAAGACCAGGAGTACATCCCGAGCCAGATCCTGCGCCAGGCGCAGTTTGTGCTGGAAGGCGCGGCGCAGATTATTCTGCTGGTGGACGGGCGGGCGGAAATCACCGGCGCCGATCGCGACCTGGCGCGCATGCTGAAGCGCCTGGGACGGCCGGTGACGCTGGCGGTCAACAAAGCCGACACTGCCTCGCATGAGGAACTGGCGAATGCGTTTTACGAGCTTGGCATCGCCGATGTCTACCCGGTTTCGGCCGAGCACGCGACCGGGATGGAGGCGCTGCTCGATCACGTGACGGCGGGATTCGCGGCTGGCGAGGCCGCGCCAAACACAGAGGCCGAATCCATCAAGGTGGCCATCATCGGCCGGCCGAACGTGGGCAAATCGACGCTGCTGAACACGCTCACCGGGCAGGACCGCGCCATCGTTTCGCCGGTGGCCGGCACCACCCGCGATTCGGTGAATGAGACCGTCCAGCGCGACGGCGTGGAGTACGTTTTCGTCGACACCGCCGGCATACGCCGCAAGGGCAAGACCAAGCTGATGGCGGAAAAGCTGAGCGTGGTGATGGCTCGCCGCAACATCCGCATGGCGCACGTGGTGCTACTGGTGCTCGATGCGGTGGAAGGCGTTTCCACCAACGACGCCACCATCGCCGGCTACGCCCACGAAGGCGGCCGCGCGCTAATCATCTGCGTGAACAAGTGGGACGAGCTGAAGAACAGCTCGAAAAACGAATTCGAGCAAGACATCCGCGACATGTTCAAGTTTCTGGAGTACGCGCCCGTCAAATTCATTTCCGCCAAGACCGGCGCGGGAGTGGCAGCGCTGTTCCCGCTGATCCGCCAGGTATATGAGGCAGCTTCGCGGCGCATCCCCACCGGCGAATTGAACCGCTGGGTGGAACAACTGCAATTCGAGGAGCGCAAGATTCTGTACGCCACCCAGGCATCCATCCGCCCGCCCGAGTTCGTCATCTTCACCGGCGGCAAAGGCGGCCCGCTGCATTTTTCCCACGAGCGCTACCTGATCAATCAACTGCGCCGGAAGTTCGGCTTTCGTGGCACGCCAATCGTATTGAAAACGCGCGCCAAGGGCGAGGGACGGAAACGTTAGCCGGCCGGCACCCGGACGATCGCCCAAGTTTCCGGTACAAATCCCCTGCGGTTTGTGATATGCTCAACCCACTCCGGGAGGGGTGTGCAATGTCCCTTGTGCGCGACATTCTGCAACAGCGCAACAGTCTCTTCTACGTCGAGGAGGGCGACAGCGTGGCCGCGGTGGTGCGGCGCATGGCGGAACTGAACCTTGGCGCCATCATGGTGATGGGCGGCGGCGAGCTGCGCGGCGTCTTCAGCGAGCGCGACCTGATGCGGCGCGTGGTGCTGGAAGGCCGCGACCCGGAACGAACCGCGGTACATCAGGTAATGACGACCAACGTGGCGACCGTTGAGGATTCGGAATCGATGGAGCAGGCGATGGAAGCCATGCAGACGCACGGCTGCCGCCACCTGCCGGTGATGCGCGGTGGGGCGGTGGTTGGCTTTCTGTCCATGCGCGACGTGATCCATCACGAGCTGATGCAAAAGACCGAAGAGCTGCATCATATGAAGGCGTACATTCACGGAACTTGACCACCGGAATCATCGTTTTCGCCCACGGTTCGCGCCTGGAACCGGCTAATGAAGCGGTGCGATCCGTCGCCCGCCAACTCGTCGGCGCGGGGCGGTTCGAAACCGTCGAAGCGGCATTTTTGGAGTTAGGCGAACCCAGCCTGGAAGGTGCCGTGGAAGCGCTGGTGGGACGGGGGGTACACGACATCCTGGTGGTTCCGTATTTCCTCACCCTGGGCATCCATCTTGAACGTGATTTACCTAATATTATCAATCAGCTAGCCAGCAGAATCGGACATGTAAGGATTCGTGTCGCGGCACCTCTGGATGGGCATCCGGCGCTGGTGGAAGCACTGCTGGACCGGATCAAGGCTGGGATAGCGACTTGAGCGGCACGCACTCAATAAAAACTTGACAATATGACGCTAAGGTTTGATAATAGATTTGGACTAATGCGTCACGCCTTTCGACGGCGAAACACCATTGTTCAAAGATTGTTCATGACAAAAGACTTGATTCGAGCGAGGGAGGTTCAGCAGAGGTATGGGCAAAATCATCGGCATAGATCTGGGCACGACCAACTCCGTGGTGGCAGTGATTGAGGCCGGGCAGCCCACGGTGATCGCCAATCAGGAGGGCACGCGGACTACGCCTTCGGTGGTGGCATTCACCAAGAGCAATGAGCGGCTGGTGGGCCAGGTGGCGAAACGCCAGGCGATCACCAATCCGGAGAACACGGTTTTTTCGATCAAGCGGTTCATGGGGCGCCGCTTCGACGAAGTCAGCGAAGAAATGAAGATGGTCCCTTACAAAGTGGTGCGCGGCGACAACGGCGACGCGCGCGTGGATATCAGCGGCAGGAAGCTGTCGCCGCCGGAAATCTCGGCGATGATCCTGACCAAGCTGAAGGAAGCGGCCGAATCGTACCTGGGCGAGAAGATCACCCAGGCGGTGATCACGGTGCCGGCGTACTTCAACGACGCGCAGCGGCAAGCCACTAAGGACGCCGGCAGAATTGCCGGCCTGGAAGTGATGCGCATCATCAATGAGCCGACGGCGGCGGCGCTGGCTTACGGGCTGGACAAGAAAAAGAACGAAACCATCGCGGTCTACGATTTCGGCGGCGGCACGTTCGACATATCCATCCTGGAGGTGGGCGAGGGCGTGGTGGAAGTGAAATCGACCAACGGCGACACGCACCTGGGCGGCGACAACATAGACCAGCGGATCATCGACTGGATCGTGAGCGAGTTCAAGAAGGAGAACGGCATCGATCTGGCGCGCGACCAGATGGCTCTCCAGCGACTCAAGGAAGCCGCTGAGAAGGCCAAGATGGAGCTGTCGACGCTGCTCGAGAGCGAGATCAACCTGCCCTTCATCACCGCCGACGCCTCCGGCCCGAAACACCTGCAGATGAAGCTGACGAGGGCTCGGTTCGAGCAGATGGTGGAAGACATCGTGCAGCGCTCGGTGGGGCCGTGCAAACAGGCGCTGGCCGACGCCGGCGTAAACCCGGCGCAGATCCAGGAAGTGGTGATGGTGGGCGGTCAGACGCGCATGCCGCGCATCCAGCAACTGGTGCGCGACCTGTTCAGCAGGGAGCCGCACAAGGGTGTGAACCCGGATGAAGTGGTCGCGGTAGGGGCCGCGGTGCAAGGCGGCGTGCTGGCGGGCGAAGTGAAAGACGTGCTGCTGCTGGACGTGACGCCGCTTTCGCTCGGCATCGAAACCATGGGCGGCGTGTTCACCAAACTGATCGAGCGCAACACCACAATTCCGACGCGCAAGACCGATGTGTTTTCCACGGCCAGCGACAACCAGTCCTCGGTGGAGATCAAGGTTTACCAGGGCGAGCGCGCGATGGCGCATGACAACCGGCTGCTGGGGGTTTTCCAGTTAGGCAACCTTCCGCCGGCGCCGCGCGGCGTGCCGCAGATTGAGGTGACCTTCGACATCGATGCCAACGGCATCCTCAACGTCACGGCCAAGGATAGGGCCACCAACAACGAGCAGAAGATCACCATCACCTCCTCCTCCGGCCTGGCCAAGGACGAAGTGGAGAAGATGGCGCGGGACGCTGAAACGCACGCGGCCGAGGATCGTAAGCAGCGCGACACGATCGAGGCGCGCAATCGCGCCGATGCGATGGTTTACAACGTCGAAAAAACGCTGAAGGATCATCGCTCTAAGATCGGCGACGCGGAAGCCACGGAGATCGAATCGGCGCTCGCAGAGACCAGGAAGGCGATGGCGGACAACGATCCGGATCGCATCAACTCCGCGGTCGACCGCCTGACCACCGCCAGTCACAAGCTGGCCGAGGCCATGTACAAGGCTTCGTCGCAGCCAGGCGCCGGACCAGCTCCGGGCGGCGATGGCGCGGGCTCGGCTCCCGGCGGCGGCCAGGGCGATAAAGACAGCGGCGGCAAAGGCAAAGACAACGTGGTGGACGCCGAGTTCGTCGACGTCGACGACAAACAGAAGTAAGCGGCGTGGGGGGCCGGCGGTCCTTAACCGGACCAGGCACGTCCGGCCCACGCAGGAATTGGGCCGGGCGTTCCCGGCCCCGGCATTTTGTTTATGGCCCCTCCCAAGCACGAATATTACGAAACGCTGGGCGTTCCGCGTACGGCCTCGGCGGACGAACTCCGCAAGGCCTACCGCAAGCTGGCGCGCAAACACCATCCGGATTTGAACCCCGGGGATAAAGCGGCCGAAGAGCGGTTCAAGAACGTTCAGGAAGCCTACGATGTGCTGGGCGACCCCAAGAAGCGCAAGATGTACGACCAGTACGGCTTCTACTCGGAGAGCGGATTCGCGAGCGGCGGCCCGGAGGGCGCGGCGGGAGCGGGCCCGACGCCGAACATGGATTTCTCCGGCTTCGATTTTTCCGATTTCGCCGGCGGCGCGGGTGCTGGCGGGCGGCGCGGCGAAACGGGCGGCGGCTTTCGCGACATCTTCTCCCAGTTCTTCTCCGGCCGCGGCCAGGCGCACGAGCCGGAGGCGGAAAAGGGCAGCGACCTGGAATACGTGATGGACATCGATTTCTGGCAGGCCATCAAGGGGACGCAGGCGCGGCTCAGCATCACGCGTTACGACATCTGCGGCACGTGTCACGGGTCGGGCGCCACCGGCGCCGGCGAAGTGAACTGTCCGCAGTGCAAGGGGACCGGCAACGTCAGCCAGATGGCGGGCGCGATGCGCTTCAATCTCACCTGCCCGCGCTGCAACGGCAGCGGACGCCTGCGCAACTCCTGCCCTACCTGCGGCGGGGATGGCCGGGTCACGCGCACGGAGCTGGTGGAGGTCCGCATTCCGCCGGGCGCGCGCAACGGCTCGCGCCTGCGCGTGCCGGGCAAGGGCAACGCCGGAACCAGGGGCGCGCCGCCGGGCGATCTCTACATTACCACCAAAGTGGAAGAGCATCCCTTCTTTCACCGCGACGGCGACAACATCGAAATCAAGGTGCCGGTGGCGGTGTGGGAGGCTGCGCTGGGCGCCAAAATCGAGGTGCCCACCATTGATGGCCGGACGCTGCTGAAGATTCCCCACGGCACCCGGAACGGACAGCGCTTCCGCCTGCGCGAAAAAGGTGTGCAGGGTTCGCGTTCGGGCGAGCGCGGCGACCAGATTGTGGAAGTAGCCGTGGAAGCACCCGACCCGCGCGACGAGAGGACCCGCGAATTGCTGGGCCAGTTGCGGGACCTGCACCACGCCGAGGATCCCCGCGCGGAGCTGTGGAGCAAGGTCTAGCGCATGACGAAGAAATCCAAAGCGGCTTACATGATCTCCGCGGTGGCGGAGCAATACGCCATCCATCCGCAGACTCTCCGGCTGTATGAGCGCGAAGGCCTGCTCAAGCCCTCGCGCAGCGAAGGCAATACGCGGCTCTATACCGGCGAGGACCTGGAGCGCCTGGAAGTGATCCTGCACCTGACGCGCGACCTAGGCGTCAACCTGGCGGGCGTCGATATCATCCTCAACATGCGGGAAAAGATGGGGCAAATGCACTCTCAGATCCAGGAATTCGTGGCCACGCTGAACCGCGAGCTGGTGGCGCGCACGTCGCATCCTGGCGAGGCCGACGAGCGCAACACGCTGGTCCCGGTTGTCAATGCCCGCCCGCCAGCGCCAACTACGCGCCGCCGGTAAGCACGGACCTCCCCAATCGAAAGTACGTCCGGTACCGGCTGCAACTGTGCCGGGCCCGCTTGGACATTCGCCGCAGACAGGCCGATTAGAATAGGGAGATCCTTCCCGATGCAGCCTGAGCCCGACGCCCGAAGCAGCGCCACCGCGGCCTACACCGCGCCGTTCCTGGTTTTCGTGGCCCTATTGGCGCTGGAGCGGGCCCTGGGGCTCAATCCCCTATGGTCGTACCCGCTCCGTCTGGCGGCGGTTTTGGCGACCCTCGCCGCCTTTTCGCGCCCGCTACTCAGGTTCCGTTTCGCGCTGCCGGCGGCCAGCATCGGCGTCGGCGCGATGGTGTTCGCGGTCTGGGTTGCGCCCGACATTCTCTTCCATTACAGGCATCACTGGCTGTTTGAAAACTCACTTACGCACGTTGCGGCAGGCGCGCTGCCGGACGCGCTGCGGCGCAACTTCGGGTTTCTGGCGGTGCGGGTCGCCGGCTCGGCGCTGGTGGTTCCGGTGGCCGAGGAGCTGTTCTGGCGCGGCTGGCTGATGCGCTGGGCGATAGAACGCGACTGGCGGAGAGTGCCGCTGGGAACCTACCGGGCCGGCTCATTCTGGCTGGTGGCGCTGATGTTCGCTTCCGAGCATGGCCCGTACTGGGAAGTCGGCCTAGTGGCGGGTGTAATCTACAACGCGTGGCTGGTACGCACCAAGTCGCTCGGCGACTGCGTCCTAGCGCACGCCGTGACCAATCTGGCGCTGGGGATCTTCGTGGTCGCCGCCGGCCAGTGGCAATACTGGCTATAACCAAATTCTCTCCGCCCGCGTCTCACCGTATTGACGGGCTCAGAAGCTATTCCTTCTCCTCGTCAAAAGCTCCGGCCTCCGCGGGAGTCGGGCCCCGCGGCCGGAGCTTGATCAGGGCTTGGCCGCCCCCGGCGCGGGGAGGGGCTCATACTCGACAAAGGCGAACTGCCGCGAATCGGGCGACCAGGAATTGACGTTGATGGTGCCTTGTCCACCATAGAAACGGAGCAGGATTTCCAGCTTAGCCGTCTTGAGTTTCTTGCCGGGCGCAGGCATCAGGCGCAGCACAACGCCGTCCATGCGGTCGTTGTGAGTGGCGGTGCCTTTGGGAAAGGAAAACACCAGCAGGTGTTTCCCATCCGGCGAAAGGTGCGGAAACCAGTCTTCCCATTCGTCGTTGGTGACTTGCTCCGCCCTGGCATCGCCGGGGCCGGCGCCCTCGGGCGGCATGCGCCAGACGTGCCAACTGCCGGAGCGGTTGGAGTTGAAATAGATCCACTTGCCGTCGGGGCTGTAGTCCGGCCCGTCGTCATAGCCGCCCGTGGAGGTGAGGCGCTGCTCCGCGCCGCCGGCGGCGGAGACGCGGTACAGCTCGAACTTGCCATCGCGCTGGCCCACGAAGGCCAGCCACTTGCCATCCGGGCTCCAGCCGTGGAAGTAGCTCGGCGTCGCCGGAATCATCAGGCGCACGCCCGAGCCATCGGCCTTAGCCAGGTAAACCTGCGACTGGCGGGATGACGGGCTGGAGGCGGAAAAGGCCAGCCAATTCCCGTCGCGCGACAAATCATGATCGTTGTTGCACATGTAGCCGCCCGGGCCAAGATCGATCTGCTCGGGCTTGGGCTCGCCTGCACTCTGTAATGGCAGCCGGTACAGGTGGCCTTGGGTATTGATCAACAAAAACTTGCCGTCGCGCGACCAGTTAGGCGCTTCAATCACCTGATCGGCCTGGTAAACTACGCGGGTGGAGCGGGCGGCGAGGCCGTAGATGGTGATCTTGCTGCGATAGTGCGGTGCGGGCGGGTGCGGCGGCGCGCTCATGGCGCTTCCCCCTGTCTGGACGTTGAGTTGGACATTACTGAAGACGGCGGTTTCGAGGACGCCGGCGTCGTGCGAACATACGCCGATTCCGACGTAGACGTTGGCGGGCAGGTTCACCTCTTGCGGAGCGGTGGCTGTCAATTCTTCGCCGGGTTTGCCGGCAAAAGCTATGAAGGAATTGGAGCGGCGCTGAATGCGGATACGAGTGGGAGCGTTCACGGTGGACCGGATCTCCTGAGTCCCGGCGCCGGCTGCCAGACGGAATTGCAATGACGTGAGGCCGTCGCCATGCAGCGCGACATCGGCGTAAGCGGAATCGGGCGTGAGGTCCTGCCGCACCATCAGGACGGCCTTGCGGTGCGCCACGGCCCCGGTCCCAACGAATTGCACGTCGGCGGTGAAGTCGAAATCGCCGGAGACGCGTTTCCAGACGAAGCGGAAGGCGTCGGCGGCAGCCCAGATATTGGCGCCGCCGCCGGTGACGCGGTACTCGCCGCTTGCGGCATCGTACACCGCGGCGCCAGGCATGGGGTTGACGCCCACGTCCTGTTGGGATTCGAAAATGCCCAGTGGAGAATTGCCGGGCTGAGCGGGAAGCGCCGTCGCCAACGCGAACAAGGAAGCGGCTGCGAGCAGAGATGGATTGCGCATAACGGAATCAGCATATCACCGCGCAGCGTCGCCAGGCCGAGCGTCAGTGCCCGGCTTGCGGCCTGGGTGTGGCATCGCCCGCCGTCAGTCCAAGCGCCCACTTCACGGCTTCGATCCACATCTTCTGGATGTCCGGCATGTCCCAGACTTCATCGCGGTGGCCGAGCGAAGAGTAGAAGACGCGCCCCTTGCCGTAGTTGTGCACCCAGGTGACGGCGAAATCTTTATCGGTGCGGTGCACGCGCGGGTTGGTGAGATCCACCGAATCCGGGTCCACGCTCATCAGCACGCGCACTTTCTCGCGCGAGTAAGGCGCTTTGAACTGATAGATCTCGTCGTAGAAGGGGAACTTGTCCGGGAAATGCGCGGTGGCGGGGAAGGTTTTGTCCTCGGTGCGAATGATGCAGTGCACCTGCATCCAGGGATGTTCGTTGAAGTAGGCGCCGATTAAATCGCCGTATTCGGGCCAGTTGTAATACGTGTCGGTGGCGCTGTGCGCGCCCAAAAAGCCCTTGCCATCGTCGCGCACGAAGGAGAGAAGATCCGCCTTCTGCTGATCGGTGAGGCCGAGATCGCCGGTGGTATAGAACCACACGGCGTCGAAATAATTCAGGTTCTTTGCATTGTTATTGAGCTTGGCCTTGGTGAGGAGTTCGGCATCGGTGCGGATGTAAGTATCCCACAAGCCGGTCTGGCGGCCCAGCTTTTCGATGGTGGCCATGGCGTGCGACACCGAATCGTGCTCGAATCCTTTTACCTCGCCGATGACCAGCAGTTTCTTGGCGGGCGGCTGAACCTGCGCGGAAACGCAGGCGGAGAGCAACAGCCAAACGAACGCGGACAGAGATTTCGTTTTCATGGCTACGATGATACCCCCTGGCGCGGAGTCTTACGCGGAAGCGGCTGCCGGGGCTGGCTGGACGCTTGGCACCTGCGGCTTCGAGTGGACGGTTTGCACGGCCGCCATGAGAAGCAGGATCACCGCGGCCTGCAACGAGCCGGGTGGCAGGATGGGAATGAGCGCTACCATGGCGAGCGCGCGCGCCGGGGCTGCGGTGAAGCGGCGCGCCTCCAGAATCAGCGGGAGAAAAAGAAGACCGTCGGAGATGGTGTTGTGCGGGACGATGAGAACGCCGCCCGCGAGCACGGCGGCCAGGGCCAACTCGAGCGAGGCTCTGCGATCGATGAAGTACACCAGCAGCGCCACCGCCACGGCAGCGGCGATCCAGATGGGACGGCCATGAAACAAGCCGTTGAGGTTGACCATGTTGTAGAAATACGGATTCATGCGTGGGTCGCGCAAGGCATTCCGGTAGGTAGCCAAGCAACCCGGGCCGTACGCCACAAACGCGATTCCCAGCAGCAGAGCTACCGTGCCGGCGGCAGCAGCAATGGTTCGCCACAGCTTGCGCCGCAACACCACTAGCGGCAGCAGCACGAATAAGTGAAACTTGATGGCGCCCAAACCGAAAAGCACTCCGGCGGCGGTGGGGCGGCCGGTTTTCAGGCAATAGCAGGCGGCCGCAACCAACGCCAGCACGAACGCGACGTCCTGGCCCGCGGTGAAGTTGGAGGCCTCGGGCAGAAACCAGGCGCACGCGGCGGCGGCCACCAGGCGGTCGCAGGGCCAAAGCCAGAGGAAGACGCCCAACGCGGCCAGCCCGAGGATCCGCCAGAGCCAGAGGGCCGCTTCGAACGGCAACCGCGCCAGCGGCATCATCATCAGCCCGTAAAAGGGCGGCTTGATGAAAATGATGTTTTCCATGTGGCAACCCATGGCGCGGTCCTGAGCGGCGAACACGGCATCGGGCGAATACATGTCGAGGCTGCCGGCCAGCTTCCCGCCCGCGTAAAAGGCGCCGAAATCCACGCTGCACACACTCAGATCGCGGCTGAGGTGGCTGAAGATCCAGGCGCGCAGGAGGATGCCGGCGACCAGGAAGGCGATCACAACCGCGTGGCGCAGTTTCATAAGGCGGGTGGGGCATGCTTTAGCTTGCCCTTTTGCTTTGCCATCTCCCGAGAAAGATCCAGTATAACGGCCCGCGCGGGCCGCCTGCGGTACGCTGAAGAGTGGTCATGGCGGTGGCGTTTTTCGCGGCGGCGTTGCCGAATGCCGTCGTATTGCGGCCGGTGGCAAATATGTTTTCCCAGCCGTCGGCGGACGCCGATGTGGTCTCGCAAGCAATTTACGGTTCCAATGCGGCCGTACAGGAACAGCGCGAAGGCTGGGCACGGATTCGCACGGCGGACGATTACACCGGCTGGGCGCCGCTGGCCGCGCTGAAGATCGGCCAGCCCTACGCCGCCTCGGGGCAAGTGGCAACCGTCTCCAGCTTGTTCGCGCACATCTATCGCGAGCCCGACGTCAAAGAGCATGCGCCGATGCTGACCGTGCCATTCGAAACCAAACTGGAAATTACCGGCAGCGGGCAGGGGCGCTGGCGCCAGGCGCGGCTGGCGGACGGGCGCATCGGCTGGGTGCAGGCGGGCGACGTGACCCTCAACACCGCGCCGCTAAGCACGGCGGAGATGCTGGCACTGAGCCGGCGCTTTCTGGGCCTGCCATACACCTGGGGCGGAACTTCCAGCTTCGGCTACGATTGTTCCGGCTTTGTGCAAATGCTGGAGCGACAACACGGCGTGATGCTGCCGCGCGACGCGCAGCCGCAGGCGGATTCGAGCGTCCTCAAGCCGGTGAGCAGCCGCGCGGATCTCGCGCCTGGCGACCTGCTATACTTCGGCACCTCGCCCCAACGCATCACGCACACTGGAATGTACCTGGGCGATGGGCAATTCATCAGCGCCACCACCTACCAGACGCCCATGGTGCGCATCGACAGTCTGGATGATCCACACTGGTCGCGCCTGTTGGTGACGATGAGGAGAGTGAAATGAACCGGAGAAACTTCATGACGAGCGCGGCGGCGGTTCCGCTGGGCCGGATGGCGGCGGCTGAAGGCGCGGCGCTGGAAGCCAAAATCGTCCGCCTCAACTTAAAGCACACCTGGACCACCACCATGTCGTCGAGCCAGTTTCGCGACACACTGCACGTGAGCTACACGCGCGACGGCATCACCGGCCACGGCGAAGGAGCGCCGATTGTCCGCTATCACGAGGACGGAGAGGGCGCGCGGCAGGCGGTAGAATCCGTGCGCGGGTTGCTGCTGGCGGCGAACCCGATGCAGTTTTCGAAGGTGATGGCGACGGTTTTCTCTCGCGTGGCAGGCGCGTGGGCGGGCAAGGCCGCCATCGATATCGCGCTCATGGATTGGGTCGGCCAGAAACTCGGGATCCCGCTCTACTCGTATTTCGGACTCGATCGCGCGGACGCGCCGGTGACGACGTTCTCGATCGGCATCGACACACCCGAGGTCACGCGGCAGAAAACGCGGGAGGCTGCGGAGTTCCCGGTGCTCAAGGTGAAGGTCGGCCTGGCGACCGACGAACCGACCATCGAAGCCGTGCGCAGCGTGACTTCCAAGCCACTGCGCGTGGACGCCAACGAAGGCTGGAAAGACAAGGAAGAGGCGGTGCGCAAGATCAACTGGCTGGAGAAGCAGGGGGTCGAATTCATCGAGCAGCCGATGCCGGCGGAAATGGTGGAAGAGACCCGCTGGGTGCGCGCGCGCGTGCACATCCCGATCATCGCCGACGAAGCCTGCCAGCACGCCTCCGACATCCCGAAACTCAAAGGCGCATACGACGGCGTCAACATCAAGCTGGATAAGAGCGGCGGCTTGCTGGAAGCCTGGCGCATGATCGCGGTGGCGAAATCGTTGGGGATGAAGACCATGTTGGGCTGCATGGTCTCGAGTTCGGTCTCGGTAACCGCAGCCGCGCACCTGTCGCCGCTGGTGGATTATGCCGATCTGGACGGCAACCTCTTAATTGCCAATGACCCGTTCGTCGGCGTGCGCGTGGAAAACGGCAAGCTGATCCTGCCCGAAAGGCCCGGCCTGGGGTTGTCGGCGCTATAATCGGTGCGGCAGGCCTATAGGGCTCCCTCGCGGTCGCGGCTACTCTTTCGCCAGCACCAGCCCGGAGGGTAGCTCTTCGCCGAAGATGCGGCCCAGGGCCCGGTCGTCTTCGGCCTCGCCATCGAGCACCGCCAGCAGGCGCGCGGCGTTGGGCATCGCCTCCAGCTTGCCGCGGATGGTTTGGCGGGTGGCGGCCGGCAGGTCGCGCGTGGAGTCGTCCGTGCGGCGCGCCAGCGCCGCCAGCGCGTCGCCGGCCGCTGCGATGTTGAGCAACGCTTCCGCCCAGCGCGTCACAATGGCGGGCGGCACGACCAGGTTGATGGGACCGTAAAACAGTTGGCGTGCGCCCAGGCGCGAGACGCACCACAACTCGCTCTCCCTGTAATCGCCCGCCTTGATGCGCCTGACGAGCGCATCGCCCAGCTCGGTTTTGGCGCCCAGCGGCAACAGCTCCAGGCTGGCGGCCGTACGCCACATCTCGCGCAGCAGCGCCGCGTTGATGCGCTGCGGCTTCTTGTTGCCGCGCGGCAGCAGGAAACCCGCCAAACGCTGGTACACATCGGCCTGCTGGTTGCGGTTGAGACCTCCGGCGACGCGGCCCCAGAAGATCCACCAATCGATTTCGCATTGCACCTGGTTCGCGAACGCGATGCCTCCCGAATAAAGCCGGCGCGTCTGTTCGATGCGGAAATCGTCACCCGGGTAGCCGAAGCCGGGGCGCAGGCAGAAGCCGGCCAGGTTCAACCAGCGGATCTCGAATGCCGGGCTTTTCTTGCGGCCCGCGGCGGCAGCGAGAAACGCGTCGGCCATCGGGCGGATGGCGGAAAGCGGCCACGAATTCCTGCCCAGCCCCATGGCCTGCTCCAAGCGCGCCGGCAATTCCTCGGGGGGAATGGGCGACTTGGAACTGGGGGCGAAGACGTCCTCGATCAGCTTGAGCGAAGATTTGAGCGCTTGCTCGCTGGCCACCGTGGCGGCCTTGCGTCCCACCGGCTGCTCGACGGCCTGCTTGCGAAGCTGGAATTCCAGGTTCCAACGGTTGTCGCTGACCTTCGATTCGCACCAGGTTTCCAGCGTGCCGATTTCGGTGAGCCGCGCCCCGAGCTTGACCGGGATCAGTCGCTCCTCGGCCTTCTTGCCGAAGCGGATCACGGCATGGAGCGGCGCGTGGCGATGCAGTTCGGCGTCGTCCGCGGCAAATTCGACCACGTCGCCCAACCGGTCGTCGCTGCGCGTGAGCGAGCTGTACAGACGGAACGAAACCGGCCGGTTGGCGACAAGCTGCAACGCATCGTTGTCGATCTCGACCGCCGTTCCTTCCTCGGCGCCGCGCGGCACCAGGGTCACCGCCGAGAACTTGCCTTCGCGCGCCTCGCCCAGCGCGATGTAATAGGTGCGTGGCAAACCGCCCCGCACCAGGACGCCGCTGCCGGTGGAGCGCACGTAGGAGTAATACGCCGCGCCGCGCGCCACCGCCAGATCCAGCTCGCTGTTCTCCAGAATTTCCGGGCGCCGGCCGTACCAGCGCGCCACCACGTCCGCCACGCGCTCGCGCAAAATCGCGGGGATGAAAAAGCCGCCGTTAAACAGGATGGCGTCCGGCGGTGCCCCAAGCGGCTCCAGGAACGCGTTCAAGTGGCGGGTGACGGCCGCATCGGAAACGTAAGGCAGGCCGAGCTCGCGGAACAGGCTGCGGGCCTCCTCTTTGGGCGCTTCGCCGCGTTCGGTGAACGGCAGAAAGCCATCGAGCGCCAGCTCCAGCGCCTCCTCGCGCCGGATTTCGCTGCGCAGCGACTTGCCGATTAGCGACGAGCCGGAGCCGAGCACGGTGATCTCGACCGATGGCAGATCGGGATCGTTCAGCAGAACCTCCTTGGCGGCAGAGCACTGGCGCCGCAGGCCGCTGCGCTGGCGGATGGAAAGCTTCGCGCCGAGCTTGGTCTCCACCAGCCAGGCCAGCGTCAGATCCAGGTTGTCGCCTCCCAGCAGGAGGTGCTTCCCCACCGCCGTGCGTGTGAAGTCGATGAGGTCGCCAGAGCGCGAGACGCGAATCAGGCTGAAGTCGCTGGTGCCGCCACCGACGTCGCAGACCAGCACCGTCTGGCCGTCGAAAAGCTTCTTCCGCGACTGCGCCAGGTTGTTCGCAATCCAGGAGTAGAAAGCGGCGGCCGGCTCTTCGAGCAGTGTCAGGCGCGCGATTCCGGCGTCGCGCGCCGCCATCACGGTCAGCTCGCGCGCCTCTTCGTCGAACGAGGCAGGCACGGTGAGGACGATATCCTGCGCGGCTAGCGGCCCGCTCTGCGTGCGGTCCCACTCCTCGCGGAACTTGGCCAGGAATCGCGCCGAAACTTCTACGGGCGAAAGCACGCGGCCGGTCTCCTGCGAATCCCAGGGAAGGATTTTCGCGGTGCGGTCGACGTCCGGATTCGATAGCCAGGATTTCGCCGAGTGCACGAGCCGCGTCGGCACCAGCGCCCCTTGTTCGCGCGCGTACACGCCCACCGGCTGGCCCTCTTCGAGAAAAAGAAACGACGGCAGCGTGCGGCGCGCTTCGACGCGCCCGGCGGCGATCAATTGGGGCGTCTCGAAGACGTGAACCGGCGGAAAGTCGCGGTCCTGAGCCTCACGCTCGTCGATCCACGCGAGCGCCGAGTTGGTGGTGCCGAGATCGATGCCGACTTTCATGGGATGCGCCTGAAACTCTGCCAATCATCGCGAAGGCATGTGGGGCAGCTTGCCAAGCTGCGGGCCGATTGCCAATCGGCCCGCGCGGCGGTTGCCAACCGCCGCGCAGGATACCATCCTGCCCCACAAATACCAGCATCGTCCATGGCGCTTCTTATTCAATCTCGATTTCGGCCGGGGCGATCACGGTGGCGTCTTTTCCGGCCACGGCCGGTAGATCGATCTTCACCGCTTTCCAGCCCTTGTGCCGCAGCGTGCCGCCGGAGGGCGGCTTGGCGGGCACGTTGCCGATGAACTTGACGACGCTCGGATCGGCGGACGGCGCTTTAGCGAATGTACCCTCCACGCCATCGATCACCGGCTCCAGTGCGATCGCGCGCCGCAGCGAGTCGCGGCATTGATCGTGCAGCTCGCGCACGGCGGCGCCAACCTGATCGTCGGCATATCCGGCGATATCTTCCATCAGGAAGTCCACCAGGCGCGCGTCGCGTTGCAGAATGGCGAGGAGTTGCAAGGCGCCATCCGATACGCGGACGACGGGCGTCGACGCTGCAGGCGCGGCCTTGGGCGCGCCGGAAGGCTTGGACGCGGCGGCGGCGCGCCGCGTCAAATGTAAGCCGTTCAGCACGGCGTCAGACAGCGTTCCTGAAAACAAGATGTTGAAAAACGAGCGAAAGGCAAGAACAATGCGGCTCACTGTGGCTCCAGAGTTTCAGGATAGCTGAGAATCCGCCGGCAGGCCTTACCGTGGGCCAGGGCGCCGTTTACGGCGCTACGTATATCTCCACGAACGCGCTGATCGCGGAACCGACCTGAAGGCTCACGGCCAGCGATCCAGTTGTAGAGGTTCCGGAAGGAAAGGATTGCGGAAGCCGGAAATTGACTTGCAACAGCCCGAAGACTTTACCGGGCGATACTCCCGCGTACACCACTTCCAGCGAGCCGTCAAAGCCGCTATCATCGCCGCTAATAATGGAAACCGGCAGCAGGATAAAGCCGGGGAAGCTGCTTCCTGAGCTGGGGACGATCGTGCCATCGACGAGGTTAGGGGCGACGCCCGCCGCGCCGGCGACGCCCGCCCAAATCGAGACCAACTGGCCGACGTGCGCCGGGTTCGCGGCCGAGTTGAGCGTCCCGTCCTGATTGATTGCCACGGCGTAACCCGATACCGGGTCGTGGAAGACTTCCGGCTCCGAGGGCCGGATGTACAGATCCGCCAAGGGGAAGGTCCCGGTTGGCGTAACCAGGGTCACGGATACCGAATCCTGGCCGGATACCTCGATCGGCACGATGGCGTTGATCTGATTCGCGCTTATGTATAGCAGCGGCGCTGCCACGCCGCCGAACAGCAACTGATAACCGCCGAGGTTGCTCTGAACCACGCCGTTGACAACCTGAGCATCGAGCGGCGTCGTCGCCATCCAAATTGCGAGGTGGCGCACTTACTGCGTGAATCAAAAGAATTACGACCGGGAATGCACCAGCGTGGCCTGGCGCAGGCGATCGAGCTGGCGGCGGGCGATTTCGGCCCAGTGGCCGCCGCGATCCAGCTTCAGATAGTTCTTCCAATGGTGCACGGCTTTCAGGTTGTCGCCCTGGCGCTCGCACAGCAAAGCCAGGTTGAAGTGGGCGTCGGCGTACTGCGGATTCAGTTCCAGCGCCAGCCGGTAGTGTTCCTGGGCTTCGTCGAGCCGTCCCAGCTCGTCGTAGAGATTGCCGATGTTGAATTGCGCCAGCGGGTAGCTTGGGTCGGCTCCGAGAGCTTCGCGGTAGTAAGCCTCGGCGTCGGCGAATTTACGCTGGCGGTAATAGATGGTGCCCAGGTTGACCAGCGCGCCGGCTGCTTCCGGGTTGAGTTCCAGCGCCTTCTGGTAAGCCTCGATGGCTTCCTCGATCGGGGCGCCGCTCTCTTCCAGGTCGAGCCCCCTCTGGAACCAGGCTTCCGCTTCGTGCAACCGGCCAGCGTTGGGCTTTCGGCCGGGAAACGGCGCCAGGCCACCCAACGCGGCGGTTTCGAAGTCGAGCAAGATCTGGCCGCTGATGGCCTCCATCCGCTGCCCGGCGATGTGCACCGCGATCTTGCGGCCGTCGGAGACGATGCGCAGTTCGGAAAGCGGCTGCTCGACAGCCAGCTTGCGGCGCAGCGACTGGAGCGCGCGGCCGATTTGCCTGGGTTGGATGCGATTCTCGCGCAGCTTGACGATGGTCTGGATGGCGATCAGGTCGGAAAAGGAATACTTGCCGGATGGCGGAATCAGTTCCTGGCGCTCCCAGCTCCGCAACTGGCGCTCGGTAAGACCGAATTGGCGCAGCACATCGGCCCTCGAGTATTCCTCTTTCGGAGCCTTCGGCAGCACGCGACCATTCTAACAGGGAGTTTCTCAAGACGGCGAGGAATCAAGACGGCCGCAGCCGCCGCTAATCCTCTCGCCAAGCAAGGGCTCTTGTATCCTGGAAGTTCGGCGTGCGCGATCCCATTCACATTATCGGCGCCGGCCTGGCGGGTTCGGAGGCGGCTTGGCAGATAGCGCGGCGCGGATCCGTGTGCGTGCTGCACGAGATGCGGCCGGTGCGGCCCACGCCCGCGCACCAGACGGACCGGCTGGCGGAGCTTGTGTGCAGCAACTCGCTCAAATCGGAGACCGAGTCCACCGCGCCATGGCTGCTCAAGAAAGAACTGCGGCGGCTCGGCTCTCTGTTGCTCGAAGCGGCTGCCAGCGCGCGCGTTCCAGGCGGGCAGGCGCTCACGGTGGACCGGGAAATGTTCGCGAACGCGGTCACGGCGGCCATAACCGCCGAGCCGCTGATCGAGGTGCGGCGCGAGGAGGTAACCGCGATTCCGCCGGGGCCGATCGTCATCGTCGCCACCGGCCCGCTGACCAGCGACGCGCTTGCCGAAGACATTGCGCGACTGACCGGCTCCGAGCGGCTTTATTTTTACGATGCCATCAGTCCGATTGTCGACGCCGATTCGGTGGACACGCGCGTAGCCTTCTGGGCTTCGCGCTACGGCAAGTCCGTGGATTCGACCGGCGACTATCTGAACTGCCCGCTGGATCGCGAGCAATACGAGCGTTTCGTCGACGCGCTGCTCGAGGCCCAGCCCGTCACCGCGCACATTGCCGAGGACCGAACGCCGTTTTTCGAAGCGTGTTTGCCGATCGAAGAGCTGGCGCGGCGCGGGCGCGATACGTTGCGCTTCGGGCCCATGAAGCCGGTGGGGCTGAGCGATCCGCGCACCGGCAGGAGGCCGTACGCCGCGGTGCAGTTGCGGCAGGAGAATCTGCGCGCGCGGAGCTTTAACTTGGTTGGCTTCCAGAATCACATGAAGTTCGGCGACCAGGCGCGAGTACTGCGGATGATTCCGGGTCTCGAAACGGCCGAGTTCCTGCGCTTCGGACAGATCCACCGCAACACTTATATCAACGCGCCGGCGCTCGTATCGGCTACTCTCCAGTTGCGCGCCGCCCCGCGCATTTTTTTCGCCGGGCAAATTTCCGGCGTGGAAGGTTACGTGGAAGCGATCGCCACCGGTTTGATGGCTGGCCTACACGCGGCCGCGATGGCCACGGGTGAAACGCCGCGCGCGTTGCCGCGCGAGACCGCGCTGGGCTCCCTGTGCCATTACATCGCGGGCGCCGATCCCGCCAATTACCAGCCGGCCAACATCACGTTCGATCTGCTGCCGGTGCTCGATGAGGCCACGCGCCAGCGGCTGCGCCACGACAAGAAGGCGCGGCATGCCGAAGTCTGCCGGCGCGCGCTGGAGGCGCTGGAAGAGTATCGTCACGCATATGTGTGAGGACCGGCGGACGCTCCGCCATGTATAAGAACCAGTCCATCACCGTCATCATCCCCTGCCTCAACGAGGAGCAGGGCATCGAGCAGATTCTGCACGCGATGCCGCCCTTCGTCGACGAAGTCATCGTAGTGGACAATGCGTCCACGGATCGCACTTCGGAAGTCGCGGCGAGGCTGGGCGCCAAAGTCATTCGGGAGGACGTGCGCGGCTATGGCCGCAGTTACAAGCGCGGATTCCGCGAAGCCATTGGCGACCTGATCGTGACGCTGGACGGCGATCACAGTTACCCGGTGGATGCGCTCTCTTACCTGATCGAAGCGTTTCTCCACTTCGATGTCGATTTCCTGAATGCTTCGCGCTTCCCGGTGCGCGACGCGCGGTCGATGAGCTTCATCAACCTGCTCGGGAACCTGGTGCTGTCGCTGGCGATGTCGATTCTGTTCCTCCGCTGGGTGCGCGATTCGCAGTCCGGCATGTGGGTATTCCGCCGGGCGATTCTGGAACATATGAAGCTCGAATCCGACGGCATGTCTTTCTCCGAGGAAATCAAGATTGAGGCGCTGCGCGATTCGCGCATACGGTTCGGCGAGATCTCCATTATGTATACGTCGCGTCTGGGCGAAACCAAGCTCCACCTCTGGCGCGACGGCTTCGCGAACCTGGCGTTTCTCGTCAAGAAGCGGTTCTGGCGATGAGCATCACCGCCGTGATACCGGTATGGAACGGGCGCGAGCTGCTGGGCCGCCTGCTCGACAGTCTGGATGCGCAGACAGCGCCAGTGGCCGAGGTGCTGGTGGTGGATAACGGCTCGAGCGACGGCGCGCCGGAATTGGCCGCGCGCCGCGGCGCCCGCGTAATTCCCATGGGACGCAACGCCGGATTCGCGGCGGCCGTGAATCGTGGCATCGAATCGGCCCATTCGCACTGGATCGCCGTGCTCAACAGCGACGTAGAGCTTGCCCCGGACTACCTGGCGCAGTTGGTCGGTTCCGGCGGTTGGTTCGCCACCGGCAAGATTCTTTCCGCGCGCGATCCGGCGCGCATCGACGGCACCTTCGATCTGGTTTGCCGCAGCGCCACGGCCTGGCGGGCCGGCAGCGGACGGCCGGATGCGCCGGAATTTTCACGGGCGCAGCCCATTTGGGCGATCCCGTGGACGGCCGCGCTGTTCCGCGCCGCGCTGTTCGAACGCGTTGGCCTGCTCGATGAACTTTTCGAGTCGTACCTGGAGGACGTCGATTTCGGATTGCGGTGCGCCGAGCACTCGCTGTCCGGCGAGTACGTCCCCACTGCCATCGCCTGGCACCAGGGCAGCGCCACGCTCGGCCGCTGGCATCCGGACACGGTGCGGCGGATGGCTCGCAACCAGGTGTTTCTGCTAGCCCGGCACTATCCCCGGTACTTGTTGTGGAAGTGGGCATGGCCGATTCTGGTTGGCCAACTGCTATGGGGCGGAGTGGCGCTGCGCCATGGCGCGGCGCTGGCGTGGCTGAAAGGAAAGTGGCAGGGCCTGCGCGGATTTGCCGCCGTCCGCCGCGAGGGGCTACCTGGTAGCCTGGACATTCTGGAACCGCTTCTAGCAACCCACGAGCGAGCCTTACGCGACGCGCAGTCCGGCAACGGGCGCGACCTCTATTGGCGCATGTACTTTCTGCTCACACGGGGTGGGGCAAAGTGACACATGTCCGAAATCGGCATCGTCATTGTTACCTACTATTCGCAATCTGAAATCGGCCCGTGCCTCGATGCCGCGCTGGCCACTGGCGCCGACGTCGTGGTCGTCGATAACGGCTCGCGGGACGGGACTCTCGCCGAAGTCGCCGCTCGCGGAGTTAGGATGGTGGCCAACCCCGACAACCGTGGGTTCGCCGCCGCTGTAAACCAAGGGTTTACCGCGCTCCGTTCGCCGTATGTTCTACTCTTGAACCCTGACGCTGTGATCCTGGGCGGCCTCGACGCGATGCGCCAGACTTGCGATCTGGAGGGCGCGGCCGGTGCCGGCGGTTGCCTGATCGACGCGCAGAACTCGCCGCAAATCGGTTTCATGGTGCGATCTTTTCCAACTCCCGCGGCGCTGATTTTGGAAGTTCTCGTGCTGAATCGGATTTGGCCGAATAATCCGGTCAATCGCCGCTATCGGGCCACGGCGGTGGATTATTCTTTACGGACACCCGTGGAACAGCCGGCGGGCGCGTTTCTCATGTTGCGCCGGGTGGTGTGGCAGGAACTGGGCGGTTTCGACGAGGGCTACTATCCGCTATGGTTCGAGGATGTGGATTTTTGCCGTCGGGTGGCCGCGCGCAACTATGTTATCTTCTATACACCGGAGGCGGTCGCGCGGCACACCGGAGGGCACTCGATCGCGAGTGTCGACGTGCAGGCCCGATGCTTTTATTGGTATCGTAGTTTACTGAGGTACTCAGCCAGGCACTTTCGACCGTTCGCATTCCGGGCGGTATGCCTGTCGGTGGTGGCGGGTTCGATTCTCCGCGGCGCCGTGGGAGTGTTGTTGCAGAGGAGTTGGTCGCCCCTGGCGACCTATGGGAACGTGGTGCGGCTCGCCGGCCACTGCCTGTTTTTCGGCTGGGAGGATGCTACCATGATGTCCGGTCCCAGGTTTTAGGCCCAGGTTCAAGTGGAAGTACCGCCTTTTCGAGTTCCAGCGCATGGGACACAACGACTTCGTCTCAGTCACGATCGTGACCTACAACAGCGGCCGCTTCATTAAGCGCTGCCTTGAGTCCGTGCTGTCGCAGCGGTACCGCCTTAAGGAAGTCATCGTTATCGACAATGCTTCCAACGATGGCACTATCGACATCCTGGAACAATTTGAGGACCGCTGCCAGATCCATTACAACGAGGAGAATGCCGGCTTCGCCGCGGCGCAGAACCAGGCCATGCGGATGGCCTGCGGCGATTGGGTGCTGACGCTCAACCCTGACGTGCTGCTGCTGCCGAACTTCATCCAGGCGCTGGTGGATGCCGGGCAGTTCGATCCTAAGATTGGCGCCGTGTGCGGCAAGCTGCTGACGATGACGGCGCACTTCGAGATTCCCGAGCGCCCGGTCGTGGATTCCACCGGCATCTACTTCAACCCCATGCTACGCCACCTGGACCGCGGCAGCCAGGAAATCGATAACGGGCACTATCTGCATTATGAGTATGTCTTCGGCGCCACCGCCGCCGCCGCGCTTTACCGCCGCGCCATGATCGAAGACATTTCGCTCGACGGCGAGTTCTTCGATTCCGATTTCTTCGCTTACCGCGAAGACGCCGACGTGGCGTGGCGCGCCCAGTTAATGGGCTGGAAGTGCCTGTATGTGCCTTACGCGCGCGGCTACCATGTGCGCAAGGTGCTGCCCGGCAACCGCAGCGCGCTGCCACCCGATATCAACATGCATTCGGTGAAGAACCGCTTCCTGATGCGCCTGAAGAACATTTCAAGCGATCTGTATTGGCGCAACTGCTTCTCCATCACCGGCCGGGACATCCTGGTCATTATGTGCTGTCTGCTATGGGAGCACACCTCGCTCAAGGCGTTCTGGTTCCTGCTGCGGAACTGGAGCCGCTTCCGGGCCAAGCGCGAGTTGATTCAACGCGCCCGCCGCGTGGACGACGAGTACATGGCGAGCTGGTTCCACTACATGCCGGTAAGCAAGCGTGCGCCCAAGAAACTGGTCCGCATGCTGATGCGCTCCGAGGCCGCCAAGACGTAGGCGGGCGCGGTCCTGGCCAATACGCGCTAATCTCAATGCTGCTCCTTAAGTCGTGGCGCAGGCTGTCCAGCCTACTGAGCCGAGAAACATCGGCTTTCTTTGCCACCATACATAAATGCGGATAGCGGTTCTTGGCACGCGCGGCATTCCAGCCAGCTACGGCGGCTTCGAGACCTTCGCCGAAGAGCTTTCCACCCGCCTAGCCGCGCGCGGGCATCAAGTGACCGTCTATTGCCGCGAGCGCAATCCGCAGCCGGTCTACCACGGCGTTCGCCTTTGCTACCTGCCCACGATTCGCCATAAGTACTTCGACACGCTGGCGCACACTCTGTTTTCCACGTTCCACCTGCTGGCGCACCGTGTGGATGTGGCGCTCTATTGCAACGGCGCCAACGCCATTTTCACCTGGCTGCCGCGGCTGTTCGGGATACCCGTGGCGCTGAACGTGGACGGCATCGAGCGCCTGCGCAAGAAATGGAACAAGCTGGCCAAAGCTTGGTACCTGGTTTCCGAGTGGCTGGCCACCTTCTGTCCGACCGAGGTGGTGACTGACGCGCGCACGATTCAGGCTTACTACCGCGGGCGCTACGGGAAAGCCAGCACGTTCATTCCCTACGGCGCCGAGTTAGGCAAGGTGGCCGGCGCCGCTAGGCTGGCGCAGTTGGGCCTCGAACCAGGGCGCTACTTCCTATACGTGAGCCGCATGGAACCGGAGAACCATCCGCTCGAAGTGCGGCAGGCGTTCGAACGAGTGGAGACGCCGTTCCATCTCGCGCTCATCGGCGATGCGCCTTATGCCGAGGACTACATCGCGCAAGTGCGCGATACGCGCGATGTCCGCGTGGTCATCCCTGGCGCCATCTACGGCGATGGATACCGCGAGCTGGAATCGCACTGTTTCGCCTACATCCACGCGACCGAAGTCGGCGGCACGCATCCCGCGCTGATTGAAGCCATGGGCCGCGGTGCGCTGGTGCTGTACCGCAACACCCCGGAAAACGCCGAGGTAGCCGGCGATGCCGGCATCCCGTTCGAGCCCGATGAACTCGAATCAAAGTTGAAAGAGGTTCTCATTATGAGTGCGGCCGAGTGTGCCCGATACCGCATCCTCGCCATGGACCGCGTGAGACAGCGTTACTCCTGGGACGCCGTCACGGACGCGTATGAGAAGCTATTGGGGAGATTGGCTGGGCTGCCGACCGTGTAGCGGCGGGCGCCCGGCTGATCTGGCTTGTGCTGTGAGGTACCTTTGAGTAGCCATGGATAAACGCAGCAGGCGGAACGAACTATGCGTGGTCGGAACCATCCCTTACAACGGGATGATCATTTTAAACCACAGCTTGTTCCCGCCGAACCGATTCCTCACCAGCACCTCCTCCTCCCACTGCGCAATGAATTCCATGTGCTTGCGGTTGCGGTAAGTCATGCTGGGGCCGATACCGAGCACCCGCCCTTCCCGTCCCGCGCCCCAGAACCCAGGAACGGCGGGCGCGATGACGCCGTTGACGGTATCGTTCGTCACTTGCTGCATGAAATAGCCGCCGGCCCCAACCGACCAGGGTCCGATGTGTTTGCCGGCCACGTAATCCGCATGGAACTCGTCGCCGGAGTGGTAGTTTGTAGCCGGATTGGTGGTCTTGGTGTTGTACATCAGCTTGGCCGAAGTTTCCCAGCCGGAGCCCGGCATGAAAGTGAAAGCGATGATCGGCTCGAAGCTGAAGTAGTTCGCGCCGATGCTTACCCGCGCGTCGTTCTTGTCGTAGTACCCGGTGGGAAGCAGCGTGTCCATGGCGGCGATGGCTTGCCATTTCTCGCCGTGCCAGCCCAGGAGAAAAGGATCGACGTCTATGTCGCCCTGCCCTATGCCGTTCCTGGTGCCGCCGAGGTCCACCGACTGGTCCACAAACGGAGCGATCACCTGCACGGCCCACTGGGCTCCGAGGATCTTCACGGGCGTGACCTCCACGAAACGAAGCGCATCGAACACGGCGTTCACCGACGGCGTGCTCCCCCCCAGATTGACCTTGTTTCCTGAATCGTTGCGCAGCAGCCCGCTATAAAAGCCGAAGTAATTGACGAAATAGGTGCCGGTCGGCGGCAACACACCGCACAGCCAGTTCTCGGCGCCATAGGGATATTGGTCGGCGCCCTCCTTCGCGTAGCCGGCCGCCAGAGTCAGACACACGGCGACAGCGAGGTTACGGCAACGTAGATATCTCATATCCGATCCTTCTCGGCAAGAGCGCCGCGATTCCATCCGGATCTGACGGCTTGATTTATGCCCCACCGATCTACTGACGGAATCGTTGCCGCAGACCGCCGTTGGCTGATGCCTGCCGCTTCAGTTACCGAAGGACAGACCGCGAAATTGAAGCTGCAGTGTGGACATGGCATTTCAGCACCACCCAGGTCCACGCTGAGTTTAGGACTTATGCCGTGCGTTGCGTTTCGGACTTATCGCCCGAAATCGCGGCTTGTGCCGCGGCCAGGCGGGCGATGGGCACGCGGTACGGGGAGCAGGAAACGTAGTTCATGCCCACCCGGTAACAGAACTGAACCGAGCTCGGTTCACCGCCGTGCTCGCCGCAGATGCCGATTTCCAGGTCGGGCCGCGTCTTGCGGCCGAGCTCGACCGCCATCTTCACCAGCTTCCCGACACCTTCCTGATCGAGGACGGCGAACGGGTCGGCGGCGAAGATTTTCTTGTCTTTGTACTCCTGCTGGAACTTCGTGTAGTCGTCGCGCGAAAGTCCCATGGTGGTCTGCGTGAGGTCGTTGGTGCCGAAGCTGAAGAACTCGGCTTCCTTGGCAACTAGGTCGGCGGTGAGCGCGGCGCGCGGAATTTCGATCATGGTGCCAACCATGTACTTCAGGTCCTTCATGCCCGCCTTGCCGAGCACTTCCTCGGCCACGTCGACCACGATCTTCTTCTGGTTTTCCAGTTCCTTGACGCCGCCGATCAGCGGAATCATAACTTCCGGAATTACCTTGACGCCTTTCTTGGCCACTTGCACCGCGGCTTCGAAAATGGCGCGCGCCTGCATCTCGGTGATCTCGGGATAGAGGATGCCCAGGCGGCAGCCGCGGAGGCCCAGCATGGGGTTGAACTCGTGCAGCTCTTCCACGCGGTGCAGCAACGCGGTCAGCACCGTCTTGAGGTTCTTCACTTCGGCGCCGAAACGCTGGTAAGTGGCGACCAGTTCTTTCTTCTTTTTGAGATCGGCGTAAGGAAGTATGGCGACATCCACCATCAGCTCTTCGCGCTTGGGGAGGAACTCATGCAGCGGCGGATCGAGCGTGCGGATCACCACCGGGAAACCGTTCATGGCTTCGAATAGCCCGGCAAAATCCCTGCGCTGGAACGGCAGCAGCTTGGCCAGCGCCTTGCGGCGGGTCTTTTCGTCGGGGGCCAGGATCATGGCCTGCATGTGCTCGATGCGATCCTCAGCGAAGAACATGTGCTCGGTGCGGCACAGGCCGATGCCCTGGGCTCCGAACCTGCGCGCCGCCTTGGCGTCGCGCGGGATATCGGCATTGGCGCGCACGCCGAACTTGCCGCGGAATTCGTCGGCCCAGCTCATGAAGCTGGCCAGGACGCCGGAAGACGGATCGGCATCGAGCGTATTGGCCTTGCCCGCAAACACTTCGCCGGTAGAACCGTCGAGCGACAGCCAGTCGCCTTCTTTGAGGGTGACCGCTTTCCCGCCGACCGTGACCGAAACCTGCTTCTTGTGCTCATCGACGGTGATGGATTCGGCGCCCGCCACGCAGGGCGTGCCCATGCCGCGGCAAACCACCGCCGCGTGGCTGGTCATCCCGCCGCGTGCGGTCAGGATGCCCTTGGCCACTTCCATGCCGTGAATGTCGTCGGGCACGGTCTCCTTGCGCACCAGAACCACGGGAGACTTCTTGGCCTGCTCCACTGCCTCATCGGCCGTGAAGACGACGGTGCCAACTGCGGCTCCGGGCGAAGCCGGAAGACCGAGGGCCAGCTTGGTAAGCGTCTTCTTCGATGCCGGATCGAGCACCGGGTGCAGAAGCTGGTCGAGCTGTTGCGGATCCACGCGCAGCACCGCTTCCCGCTTGTCGATCAGACCTTCCTGGACCATCTCGACCGCGATGCGAACCGCCGCCGGCCCGGTGCGCTTGCCGTTGCGGGTTTGCAGCATGTAGAGCTTGCCGTCCTGAATCGTATACTCGAAATCCTGCACATCGCGGTAGTGCTTCTCGAGCATGGTAGTGCTGTCGCGAAGCTGCTGGTAGACGGTCGGATTCCACTTCTCCAGCTCAGCAATCGGGTGCGGCGTGCGGACACCGGATACCACGTCTTCGCCCTGCGCGTTTTCCAGAAACTCGCCATAGAATACTTTCTCGCCGGTAGCCGGATTGCGGGTGAATCCCACGCCGGTCGCGGAAGTCTCGCCCAGGTTGCCGAACACCATCGCCTGCACGTTGACCGCGGTGCCCAGGTCGTCGGGGATCTGGTTCATCTTGCGGTAGTGCTTGGCGCGTTCGTTGAACCAGGAGCGGAAGACGGCGTTGCGCGCGCCGATGAGCTGCTCCAGGGCATCCTGCGGAAACGGTTTGCCGGTCTTCTTCAGCACCAGCTTCTGATAACCGGCGATCACTTGCAGCAGGTCCTCTGCGGTAAGTTCCGTGTCCAGCTTGGCCTTGGCCTTTTTCTTTTGGCCATCGAAGATCGCCTCAAACTCGTCCTTGGGAATCTCGAGAACCACGTTGCCATACATCTGAATAAAGCGGCGATAACAATCGAAAGCGAAGCGGGCGTTGTTGGCCTTGGTTTCGAGTGCCTTCACGGTCTGGTCGTTCAGCCCGAGGTTGAGGATGGTGTCCATCATGCCCGGCATGGAGAACTTGGCGCCCGACCGCACGCTGACCAGCAGCGGGTTGGCGACGTCGCCCAGCTTCTGGCCCATTCGCTGCTCGAGCGTCTTGAGAGCCTCCATCATCTGCGCGTCGATTTCCGCCGGCACGCTGTTGTTGTTATGGAAGTAGATATTGCACACTTCCGTGGAAATGGTGAACCCTGGAGGCACGGGCAGCTTGGCCCGCGACATTTCCGCCAGCCCAGCTCCCTTGCCGCCAAGCGTATCTTTCATTTTCCCGTCGCCGTCGGCCGTTCCGTTGCCGAACGAGTAGACATACTTCTGCATGCTTTAGCTCCTATGATGTAGTTACAATCTCCGAAAAGTCCGCTATGTTGGAGAACTCTAGTAATAGCGTGCCGAGTAACATCAGGCGATTGCGCCGGACATCGTCCTCCGGCGCATTTACTAACACCTTGTCGAAAAACAAATCCACTTTGGGCCGCAATTGAGAAATCACCGATTCAATCGGTTGGCCCGCGATGCTCCGGTATTCGTCGTACAGATCCCGTTCCGGCCCGTCCTGCAATAACTTCTCGTCGATCGCCGCGGCGCTCGTGCCCGTGAATTTCTGCTGGTCGAGGATATTGCGGATGCGTTTGAAGCTCGCGGCGAGCGGCTCGAAATCCGGCGACGACCGCAGGTTCCGGATGCGAATTAGCCGCGCTTCCAGGTCGACCAGGTTGCTCCAGCCAGCGGCCATGGCGGCGTTGACTTCGTCGTACTGGAAACCGCGCACGTCCTTGAAGTAATACCGGATGCGATCTTGTAGAAACTCCGTTAGGGCTTTCGCTCCGTCCGTCGGGTCATTCACCAGGGGCGCCAGGTCGAGGTCGACCTTGCCTTCCACCAGGATCTTCACCACGCCTTGCGCCGCACGCCGCAGCGCGAAGGGATCGCGCGAACCGGTGGGGATGAGGCCGACGCCGAAACATCCGCGCAGCGTGTCAAGCTTGTCGGCCAGCGCGACAATCTGGCCGGTGCGGTTGCGCGGTATCGCATCCTCCATGCTCTCCGGTTTGTAATGATCGTAGATGGCCTGCCAGACCGCGTCCTCCTCGCCTTGTGCGCGCGCGTAGAGGCCGCCGACCACGCCCTGCAGCTCGGTGAATTCCTTGACCAGTTCGGTGGTCAGATCGCACTTAGCCAGCTCCGCGGCGCGTACGGCGTGCGCATCGCCGCCCAGCGCACCCACCAGAGCTTTCACGCGTTCGGTCTTTTCGAGATAAGTGCCCAGCTTGGCCTGGAAGGTTACATGCGCCAGGTCCGCCACGCGCGCGGCGAGCGATTTCTTTTGATCGGTCTCCCAGAAGAACCGGGCATCGTTGAACCGCGCGCGCAGCACGCGTTCATTGCCGCGGCGCACGAAGCCCTCCGGATCGGATGGAATGTTCATCACCGCGACAAACTGCGGCGCCAGCTTGCCGTGCTCATCCTCCACCGAGAAGTATTTCTGGTGGTGGCGCATCACGGTAACCAGCACTTCCTCGGGCAGCTCCAGAAATTCGGCATCGAAACTGCCCACAATGGGCGTGGGATGCTCGGTGAGGTAAGCCAGGGTCTCCACCAGCGCGTCGTCGCGCTTGACGCGCACGCCGGCCATTCCGTCATGGATCTTGTGGCGGCGCTCTTCGGCCGAGAGGATCACGTAATTCTCGCGCAGCCGCTGCTCATAATCGGCAGTAGTGACGGCGATCTCGCGCGCGCCCAGCCGCCGATGGCCGGACGTGACCGCGCCGGAGCGGACGCCGGCGAGCTCGAACGGTATGACCTCATCGCCCAGCAGAGCGACGATCCAGCGGATGGGCCGGATGAAGCGCGGGCCGCCCTTGCCGGTCCAGTACATGGTCTTGGGAAAGTGAACGCCGAGCACGAGCTTCGGCAGAGCTTCAGCCAGGATATCAACAGTCCGTCGGCCCGGAATCCGCCTTAAGGCACCCAAGAATGCCCGGCCACTCTTTTCCTCCTGCAGATTGGTCCGTTCGTCACCCGAAATGTTGTGCTTACGAATGAAGGCTAGGCCTACTTGGGTCAACTGATGGCCACGGTATGCGATTTCCACGGACGGCCCTTTGATTGTCTGCATATCGTCGGCTTGCCTGGCCTGCAGTTCGTACGCGCGAACCACAAGGCGGCGCGGGGTAGCTGCCACTCCGATGCTTTCAAAGGAGAGTTTCTCTTTCAGAAAAATAGCCTCCAGGGACTCCAGGAGCTGCGCGAGGGCACGCTCAATCATCCAATCGGGAATCTCTTCGGTGCCGATTTCGAGCAGGAACGGCAATGGTGCGGAGCTCATTGCGCCACCTCCGCCACGGCCGGCTGCCGCTGATCCACCCACGCCTGCGCCACCCCCACCGCCAGCTTGCGCACGCGCTGGATGACACCCACGCGCTCGGTGACGCTAATGGCGCCGCGCGCATCCAGCGTATTAAAAATGTTCGAGCACTTCAGCACCTGGTCATAGGCCGGCAGCAACGGGAAACGCTGCTTGTCCGCGGCCTTGGGGTCGTACAGTTTCAGCAGGCGGGCCGCTTCGCCCTCGTGCAGCTCGAACAACTTCCACAGCATGGCGATGTCCGCCATCTCGAAGTTGTAGACCGAATACTGCAGCTCCTCCCGATACCGCACGTCGCCGTAGGAAAAGCCCTTGGCCCACTCGATGTCGTACACGCTGTCTCTAACTTGGAGAAACGCCGTGAGCCTCTCCAGCCCATAGGTCAGCTCGGCGGGAACCAAGTCGAGATCGATGCCGCCGCACTGCTGGAAATAAGTGAACTGGGTGATCTCGAGGCCATCCAGCATCACCTGCCAGCCGATGCCCCAGGCGCCCAGCGTGGGCGATTCCCAGTTGTCCTCTTCGAACTTGATGTCGTGCTTGCGGAGATCGATGCCGATGGCTTCCAGGCTCGCCAGGTATTGTTCGATGACGTCGTCGGGCGAGGGCTTGAGAATCACCTGGAGCTGTGAGTGCTTGAACAGGCGGTTGGGATTGTCGCCGTAGCGGCCGTCGGCCGGGCGGCGGCTGGGCTGCACATAGGCCACGCGGTACGGTTCGGTGCCGAGCACGCGCAGAAAGGTCTCCGGGCACATGGTGCCGGCGCCTACTTCCACGTCGTACGGCTCTTGAATGATGCAGCCGCGTTCCGCCCAGTACTGTTTCAGCTTGAAGATGATTTCTTGAAACGATGACATCGGTATACCTTGTGAGGGCCGGGCAGGGCATGCCCGGCCCCTACATAGCACTCTCCAATAGCGGCGCCGTGATCAGCCGGCGCTCCACGTGGGATTCAATTTGCTCCACCAGAAAGCGGCGCAGGTCCGCCGCAGTGGCCTGACTCCAAACCGGTCCGGAAAGCTGCGTCACCGGCGTGCGCAGCATTTCAGCGGCGACGGCTCGCGACTCCGCGCTCAGCTCCCGGCCTCCGCCGCCCAGCGTTTTCCGGCAGTGGCCGCACATCAGGCCCGCCCGGTCGCGGCTGAAATAAGCGCGCTCGGGAGCCTGCGGATCGGGACCCTCCCGGGCGGAAGGGTCCGGGTCGTCGAGCAGGGTGCCGCAGCTCAGGCACACGTGCAATTCCGGCAGCCATCCGGAGAGACGAACCGCCCACAGCGAAAAGTAGGCGACGGCCCGCCACGCACCGTTTCCGGCGGCGGTTCGCAAGTAATCCAGCACAGCCAGCAGAAGGCGGAAGAACTTCTCATTCGGCTCCGCGGCGGGCAACATCTGTTCGGCCACCTCCGCGAAGTAATCCAGCGCCACGCCGGCCCAGTAATCGGACGCCAGCCCGAATTGCGAGCGAATCAATTCGCACCCGTCCAGGCTGACCAGTTCGCGGGTTTCGCGCTGGAAATACGCCATCCGCACATGTGACAGCCGCTCCAGGCCCGCCCCGAAAGCGTTCTTCGGGCGCCGCGCCCGCTTGGCCACGCCGCGCAATTTCCCCTGATCCCGCGTAAGAAAGCTGACTACCAGGTCCGCCTCCTGCAGCGGGTAGGTGCGCAGAACAAGAGCTTCGCTGACGCGCGCTGGCACACGTGGAAGTTTCAGAGTAACACAGTTGATTTGCCCGGTTTCGATGGGCTGCTCGATTTCCCGTCACCGTAAGAAGGCGTACCGGGAAGCCCGTTCGCAACCATTCATTCATCGTTATGTAACGGAAATGAAACAATTTAGATGCTGCGCCAATACCGAGGCGGCTTAAAATAGGTAGCATATGATGCGACAAGCCGCTGTTGCCGACCGGGTCGAGCAGCGCCGAACCCGAATCAAGATCCTGAACAATCCTCCGATGTCTTGCGACGCGGAAGGCTGCCACGCGAAAGCCGCGTATCTGTTCCGTGAAGAAGATGGGCCCATCGCAGCGTTTTGTGAGGTTCATGCCGATGAATCCGCATCCAGGGCCGGCATTCCGCTGCCGACATCCAAGATCACCATCCTCCGCACCATGTTGGGCTGAGCGATTATCGCCCCTGCGTTTCCGACGGTGGTTTCAGCCGCGCGCGGTTTTGATCGCGCTTTTTGGGCGGTTCGCGGCGCTGCCGGATGAACCATTCCTGTGAGTTCACTCCTGATTTCGCGCCGCCTCTCCTGCGCGTGTAAACTCCGGTGGTGTTCATGTCCCGTGCCTTCACATTATCGGCCAGATACACCGCCAGCACGTTGTCGCGCAGGTGGCGGATCATGGCCGGCTCCCGGATGGGCGCCAGCACTTCCACGCGATGGTCGATGTTGCGGGGCATGAGATCGGCGCTGCCGATGTAAACCTCTTCCTCGCCGCCGTTACGGAAATAGAAAATACGGCTGTGCTCCAGGAAGCGGCCCACGATGCTCGAGACCTCGATGTGGTCGCTCACGCCCGGCACGCCGGGGCGCAGGCAGCAGATGCCGCGCACCAGCAACTGGATGCGAACTCCCGCCTGCGACGCCTTGTAGAGCGCGCGGATGATCTTGGGATCCACCAGCGAATTCATCTTGAAGATCAGGTGCGCCTTCCCGCCGGATCTGGCGTGCTTGATTTCCCGGTCGATCAGGGCTTCGAACTTGGAACGAAGATTCACCGGCGCCACCAATAGCTTCTGGTAGTCGGACTTGTGCGAGTAGCCGGTCAGATAGTTGAACAGGTCGCTGACATCGTCGGCCACGGCTTCATCGCAGGTGAACAGGCCGATATCGGTATACAGGTGAGCCGTTATGGCGTTGTAGTTGCCGGTGGAAAGGTGGACGTAGCGGGCAATGCGGTCCTGCTCGCGCCGCACGACCAACGCCACCTTGCAGTGAATCTTGAGGCCGATCAGGCCGTAGACCACGTGCACGCCGCGCCGTTCCAGCGCGCGCGCCCATTCGATGTTGCTCTCCTCGTCGAACCGCGCCTTGAGTTCCACCAGTGCGGCCACCTGCTTGTCTTCCTCCACCGCTTCGAGCAGCGCCTCCACCACCGGAGCGTTGCGGCCGACGCGGTAGAGGCAGGTCTTGATGGCCAGCACAGCCGGGTCGCGCGCCGCCTTGCGCAGGAATTCGATCACCGGCTGGAAGGAATCGAAGGGGTGGTGGAGCAGAATATCGCGATTGCGGATCATACCGAAAATGTCGTCCTCGTCGCTAATTTCGGCAAGCGGGGGCGGGACCGCGGGCAGGAAAGGCGCATCCCGCAGGTCCGGCCGGTCCAGGCCGTGCAGGCTCATCAGGCGCTTCAGCGAGAGCGGCCGCGGCGAGCGGTAGACTTCGCTAGGCCCGATTCCCAGGTTGTTGATGAGAATGTTGAGCATCGGGCCGGGCATGTCCGCGGTAACCAGCAGCCGGACCACGCTCTGGAAACGCCGCTGGCGAAGACCCTCCTCGACGGTCTCCAGCAGGTCCTCGGCCTCCAGTTCCGTGATCGCCATATCCGCGTCGCGGGTGACGTGGAAAGGATGCGCTTCCAGGATCTCCATGCCGGGAAACAGCACGCCGAGTTGCGCCGCGATCACCTGCTCCAGCCACACGAGGTCGATCCGCTTGGGCCGGCCGCGCTTGGTGACGGCCTTCGCACTGCCGCTCACCGGCACCAGTTGCGGCAGCGAATCGGGCACCTTGACGCGCGCGAAGTGTTCGTTGCCGGCGCGGTCGCGAATCGAAACCGCCAGGTTCAGGCTGAGATTCGAAATGTGGGGAAAGGGCCGGCCCGGATCGAAGGCGAGCGGCGTGAGCACGGGAAACACGGTCTCGTCGAAGTACTTGGCCGCCTGCTGGCGGTGGGTCTCGTTCAGCTCGGCGTAGTCGTGAACGAAAATGCCCTGCTCGCGAAGCGCCTCCAGCAAGCGCTCCAGGGTGCGGTGCGCCTCGGCCAGCAGCCGCTTCACTTCGCGCCGGATGGCCACCAGTTGCGCCCGCGGGCTCATCCCATCCGGGCCCGCTTCGAGCGAACCCGCCTCCAACTGCGCCGTCAGACCCGCCACGCGCACCATGAAGAACTCGTCCAGGTTGGAGCCGAGAATCGAAAGGAACTTCACCCGCTCCAGCAGCGGGTTGGTTTCATCCTCGGCCTCCTCCAGCACGCGGCGCTGGAACGCCAGCAGGCTCAACTCGCGGTTCACATAAAGCGCCGGGTCTTTCAGGTCCACCGGCGCCGCGGCTGCGGTTTGGCGTGCAGCACCGGCCGTAGCGGCTTTAGCTTGCATCTTCTTGGGCATGGGGGCTGCCGTACTTGCTCGCAGCTCTACCACTTTCGCACGAAACCGGGTCGTCCTGCGTTACAGAGCGGTGTCCGGCCGCGAGCGTTGCGTGTGGGGCAGCTTGGCAAGCTGCCGCGTCCGTTGGCTGCGCATTTACCGCTTCAAACAGTGCCTATGCTCTCGCAGGGCAGGCAGGCAAACGAAAAAGGTGAGACTCAGCGGCTCCAAGAGAAACCGATTGTGCTATGCTGATGCCGGCTGCAAGGCCAAAAAGGAAATCCTGAATGAAATCTATTTCAGCATTTCTCAACAGGAGAAAACAGCATGCGTCGACGTTCTTTTTTCACTGGTGCTGCAGCTCTAGGAGCACTGCAGTTAGGCCCCCAGGCGGTGCACGCGCAAACCAAAGCATCCGGCATCAAGATCACCGATGTCGAGATCTGGCAGGTTGTGGGGCGGGAGGAGCGGATGAAGGCATCCGGCCCCAATCAATATATGGTTCAACCAAGCCATGTCTACCTTGAGAACAGACCTCAGGTATATGTGGAAGACAGAAATCCCTCGACTGAGACGACCATTGCCGCCAACCGGGCTTTTTATGTAAAGATACTCACGAACGAAGGTTTGCAAGGATTCTATGGGACCATCAACCAGAATCAGGTCACTGCCATTCTCGGGCGGCTGCGGCGATCTCTGATCGGCATGGATCCGCTCTGCATCGATACTATCTGGGATAAGTTGTATCGCGGCAATAACCACGGCTACGCCGGAGACTTCATGGAGGGGCTGAGTTCGATAGATATTTGCCTTTGGGACCTGAAGGGGAAATTCTGCGATCTGCCGGTATACAAACTGCTCGGCGGTTCCCGGACCACGATCGATTGCTATGCCAGCGCCCTTCGTTTTTCCGTGGCGGAACAAGATCTGATTCGGAAATACGCCGCCGAATTAAAGGCGGAAGGTTACAAGGCTCAGAAATGGTTTTTCGCCTATGGGCCATCGTATGGTGATTGGGGAATTGAACAGAATGTGATGCTGGTCAGGACCGTTCGCGAAGCCCTCGGGGAGCACTATACTATCTGCTTCGACGCTTTTGAGGGATGGGACCTGAACTACTCGATAAAGATGTTCAAGAGGGTGGAACAGTACCGGCCAGACTGGATAGAGGAACCAGTTATGCGAGAGAATGTTGACTCTTTCGCTCGCCTGCGGCAGATGTTCTCCATCCCCTTAGCCACCGGCGAACATACCTACGGCCGCTGGTCAATCAGAGGATTGATCAGGGCCGATGCAGTCGATGTCATCCAGTCCGACCCGGAATGGTGCGGCGGCATCAGCGAAACGATTAAGATCTGCCACCTCGCTTCGGCGCACGACCTCGTCGTCAGCCCCCACAACCAGCGGTCGATTGCTCTGGCTCATGTCATCGCAAGCCAGCCCCCGACATTATGCCCGATAATGGAATACCAGGTCAACCTGCAGCCACGTCTGGCTTATTTCGAAAAAAACCCGATCATTCCGCCCAAGAACGGACAGATCGAGTTGCCTGACCGGCCCGGATTCGGGATTGAACTCGACGAATCGAAGATCGAGAGCATGGAGAAAGTGCAGGCGTAAAATAGCGAAAGTATTACTATCAGAGCCGCCGGACTTACGGCTCTTGTATCTATTTCCTTCTTCAGATCGCGATCTCCTTGCCGGAACGTCAACGATCTGGCCGATGCGGAGAGGCCATGGACCAATCCGCGCCATTTCGGTGAGCGGGCGAGCGAGCTTCGACAAGAGGGCCTGCCAACCCCACCCCTGCGGGCCGGTTTATCCGCTTTACAATAGATGCTGATGTTCGCGAATCGGAAGTTCCTGGCGGCGCCGGTGGGAGTTCTGGCGTCCGTGGTGAGTCTCATGGCGCAGGGCAATCGGCCTGCGGTGGAGCAATACACGTGGAAGAGCGTGCAGATTGGTGGTGGGGGATTCGTCGACGGCATCATCTTTCATCCCACCGCGAAGGGGGTGCGCTACGCCCGCACCGACATGGGCAGCGCATACCGCTGGAACGAGCAGACCAGGCGGTGGGAACCGCTGCTGGACTGGGTTCCCTACGAAGATCTCAACCTGATGGGTGTGGAGAGCATCGCGGTGGACCCCGCGGACCCGAATCGCGTGTATCTGGCTTGCGGGACCTACACCAACCCAGGCACGCCCAATGGCGCCATCCTGCGTTCGAAGGACCGCGGCCAGACGTTCGAGCGGACCAATGTGCCCTTCAAGTTCGGCGGCAATGAAGATGGCCGCGGCAACGGCGAACGTATGTCCGTGGATCCCAACGACGGCAACGTGCTCTACCTGGGCACGCGCCAGGCGGGTCTCTGGAAAAGCAGCGACGGCGCGGCGACCTGGCGCCGGGTGGAGTCCTTCCCCGACGTGACCGAGGCACCTCCAGCGGTCGCCGCCGGGCGAGGGCGCCGGGTGAGCCGTGGGAGCGGCATCGTGGTCACTCTCTTCGATCCGCGCAGCGGCTCCAAGGGCAAAAGCAGTTCGACCATCTACGCCGCGGTCTCGCTCTACGGAAGGGACAACCTGTTTCGCAGCACGGATGCCGGCAAGACATGGCAGGCGGTGCCCGGCCAGCCTACGCAATACCGGCCCACTCACATGGTAATGGCATCGGACGGAGTCCTGTATCTCTCCTACGGAACGTCGCCCGGCCCCAGCAGGATGACCGATGGCGCGATCTGGAAGTTCGACCCCGCCGGCGGCGCCTGGACCGACATCACGCCGGTGAAGCCAGACACGGCGCAGAACCAGACGTTCGGGTATGCGGCGGTCGCCGTGGATTCGCGCAATCCCCGCGTGCTGATCGCCAGCACGTTTGGGCGCATGAATGGCAATGGCGGCGAGGACGACATGTTCCGTACCATCGATGGCGGCGCACACTGGAAGCCGGTGTTTGGCGGCACTGCCGCGGCTGGCGGGGCCGGCACGTTCGACAACGCCCTGGCGCCCTATGTAACGCGAACGCCCATCCACTGGATGTTCGATATCGAAATCGATCCCGCCGATTCCAATCATGCCATGTTCACCACCGGCTACGGCGGGTGGGAGACGTTCAACCTCAGAGCCATGGATGCCAACCAGCCGACGCGGTGGAGCGTGATGGCCACCGGCATCGAAGAGACGGTGCCGCTCGAACTATGCAGCCCAACTAAGGGCGCGCACCTGATTTCTGCAGTGGGCGATTACGGCGGGTTCACCCACTGGGACCTGGACAAGCCGGCGCCGGAAGGCGCCTCCGAGCCGCCCCTTTTCAACAACACGTCGGGCCTGGCTTGCGCTGAGAATAAGCCCGAGGTGGTGGTGCGCGTAGGTGTTTCTTCGCACCATCACCCCGGTTTCAATATCGGTTACTCGCTGGATAGCGGCAGGACGTGGCAACCTCCGGCGAGCATGCCTCAGCCGGACAGCCGCTCGGGATCAATCGCCGTTTCGGCCGACGGTGCCACTTGGGTCTGGACGCCCCAGGGCAGTCCCGCGTATGTCACACGGGACAACGGCGCCACCTGGGCCCAGGCGCAGGGGATTCCGAATAACGTGCGCCTGGTGGCCGACCGGGTAAACCCGCATAAGTTCTACGGGATGTCTCTATTCGAGGGGAAACTCTTCCTCAGCACGGATGGGGCGGCGACCTTCACGGAGCGGGCTTTCACGCTTCCCGACGGGTTACCGCGGCGCGGCGGCCGCGGCGACAATCGCGGTGGGCAGGACCGCCTGTACACCACTCCTGGTAAGGAAGGCGACCTGTGGATCGCGGCTTTCAACGGGCTCTACCACTCCACGGATTCCGGCGAGACCTTTGCCCGGATGGACGGTGTGGGCGAGGTGCACGCGTTCGGCTTTGGCAAGGCCGCGCCGGGGGCGGAGAGTGCGGCGCTGTACCTGGTCGGCGTGGTCAACGGCCAGGGCGGCATTCTGCGTTCCAACGACACGGCCAGGAACTGGGTACGGATCAACGACGATCGGCACCAGTGGGGCCTGGTGCTCCAGATCGCGGGCGACCCCAAGCAATATGGCCGGGTCTATGTGGGTTCGCACGGACGCGGCATCGTATACGGGGACCCGTCAACGAAGTAAGGCGGTGCGTGCCTGTGCTCCGGATATCCGCGAGCCGGATTCGGGCTTCTTTAAGTCCACTCGTACCCGCACGTTGATTCCCGCTTTGCGGGCGACTACACGAGACTCCCGCAGGACACGGCGAAGCATGGCAAGCACAGCGCTTTCGGACACGGGACTGGCCGCACTTCTTCAAGCGTTAGGGCCGCGATTCAGGGCGCGCTATATGGTGATTGGGGTCCCGGTACTTACTCGGTTTCCGAAGGGTCTGCGCCGCTAGAACACACGGCGCTTGAGGCGCTCCATGGTGAATTTGGCGGTTTCGGCGACCGCCATCACGGCCATCACACCGGCTTGCACGGGGTCAGTGACGACCAGGTCGGCTGCGTCGGGGACACTGCCGGCCATGTTCAGGCTGATCACCAGCAGGCCTTGCTCCCGAACCTCGCGGACCGCCGCTTCAATTTCACCGCCCATCAACGATCCGGCCAGCACCAGCGCCTTGGCGCGCGGCAAGCGGGCCACGGCGCGGACAGCATCGGCCAGTTTTTGCTCGCCCACAAGCGGAATGGTGTCCACCGAAATATGCTCGCCGCGGATGTTGTGACGGTCGGCTTCGGAAACGGCGCCTATGGCTACCTGGCCCACCTGCGCGCCGCCGCCCATGATGATGATGCGCTTGCCGTAAACGGTCTGCAGAGGCTTGACGATCTCTACGTTGCGCACAATGGGAAGGGCCCGCAGTCCCTCGATCAACGGATCGGCGCCTCCCGGCAGAATCACTTCGAAGTACGTGCGGGCCTCTTCGGGCCGGTTCGCCAGGATCTCGACGGAAGTGATATCACCCTGGTGCTGCGCAATCACCCCGGTCAGTTGGTGCAACACCCCGGTGGTGCCAACTGCGTGAACCACGAGCCCGATGGTCGGCTTCTCCATAAGCTCTAAGTGTAACTGGCGGGCAAACTGGCCGCAGCCCCGGGGCAGTTCCAGCGCACCGAAAGTGATGTTTTCGATACGTTGCGATCGCTGCCGCGGATGGCGATCCTAGGCTTTCTTGATCAGCCGGATCAGGAATAGCAAGACTACCGCCCCGATGGTGGCCGTGATGAGCCTTCCGATCAGCCCACCAGCGAAGATTCCAATCGCCCCAAGGAGCCAGCCACCGATGAACGCTCCGACCACGCCGATGACCAGATCTCCGATGAGGCCGTAGCCGCTACCCTTCATCAACTGTCCGGCAAGCCAACCGGCAGCAATACCAATAATGAGAAACCACAAGAGATGCATATCGCCTGCTTTCCGTTCGAGCCGTTTGAAGAAGACCTCATGGCGCGAACTTGTCGAACAATCATGACCGAAATGGACGCCGCGCGCAAGGTTGGCGCCGGACAGGCAGCGTTTGCGTTACAGTGGCAGTCATGCTTCGACGCTCATTCCTGCAGACAGTTCCCGGAGCGGTTGCCGCCACGGCGATCGCTGCGCCGCCACCCGCGCCTGGTGAGGTGCCGATCAGGCTCGGGTTCGACACTTACTCGCTGCGTGCCTTCGGGTGGAAGGCTTCCGAGCTGCTGAGTTACGCCGCCAGTCTCAAGCTCGACACCATACAAATCTCCAGCCTGGGCGATTATGAGAGCCTCGATCCGGCGTACCTCGAAAAGGTGAAGGATCAGGCCGGGCGGTTGCATATCCAGATCGATGGCGGGACCGGGTGCATCTGCCCTTCGAGCCATGCATTTTCGAAGAACGGGCCGCCGGCGCGCGATCGCCTGCTGCAAGGGCTTCGCGTAGCGGCCGCGGTGGGCGCTAAAATCATGCGCTGCTACCTGGGCAGCAGCGCCGACCGAATCGGCGAGCCTGGCATCGAAGCCCACATGGAGAACACGATTCGACTGTTCCGTTCCGTGCGCACCGAGACTCTCGATCTGCAAATGAAGATCGCGATCGAAAATCACGATGGCGACATGCAGGCGCGCGAAGTGAGAACCGTGATCGAAGAATCCGGCAAGGATTTCGTAGGCTCCACCTTGGATACCGGCAATCCCCTGTGGGTGGTGGAGGACCCGCTGCTGACCCTGGAGGTGCTGGCGCCTTACGTGGTCACGACGCACGTGCGGGACTCGGTGCTGTTCGAGCATCCGCGCGGGGCGGCCGGACAATGGGTGGTGCTGGGCGATGGACAGATCGACTTCGCCCGCTTCGTCGAGCAGTTCCGAAAATGGTGCCCGCAAGCATCGATGCAAATGGAAGTCATCACAGGCCGACCTCCACGCGTGATCCCTTACCTGGAGCAAGACTTCTGGAAGGCCTTTCCCAAGGCACTGGCCTCGGAGTTCGCGCGCTTCGTCGCGCTAGCCAAGGCAGGCCATCCCTACATGGGAGCGATGGTGATCGAGGACGTGGCGGGACAACACCCGGCGATCATGGGCGAGGCGCTTAAAGAACAACAGCGCCTCGACCTGGAGCGTAGTTTGGAATACGCCAAGAGGAAGCTCGACGTGGGCTTGAACTGGCGCGGATAGCGCCGGATGCCGTTTACGACTTCCGCGACAAACCTCGCTGTCGCGCCCTTGGCTTAGGAGCCGTCACAGAATAAACAGAGCATTTAGACGGCGCGTGGAAGGACGGTGTAGTTCCATTCCCCGTGAAACTGGTCGTACTCCGGTCGAATTGCAGTGACCTACTTGTCGGAAACCTCGACCCCCAATGGGTACCTGCCGGGTCCCAGTTTTTTGTAGGTCCAGTTTGCAGAGGGCACTCTGGCACCGTTACCCAGTCGGAACCGCGCCGATGCATGAAGAGCGCCCCCCCATGGAGGCGCCGGCCTGGGCTCAACGCTTGTAGGAGGCTGAAACGCCACGGTGGATGCGCGGCCCCTTGCGGGGCCGTTGGCCGGCCGGGGACCGGCCCCACCGGGTTGTATCATAGGCTGTTATGGATTCGCGCCGGATGTGCCCGCATTGCCGGGCGTTCATTACCAACAAAGACAAGATCTGCCCGTACTGCAATGAGCGGGTAGGCCCGCGCGCGATTGACCGGCGCAGCCCGGCGGACTTACTAGGCGGGCTGATCCCGCACGCGCGATTCAACACCATCGTCATTCTCCTGGCTAACTTCGGGCTCTACCTGGTGAGCACCCTGTACAGCATGAGGGCCGAAGCCGGAGGCGGTTTTTCGGGAATCGACGTCGAGACGCTGCTTAGGTTCGGCGCCAAATTCGGCCCAGCCATCGCTCACGGCCAGTGGTGGCGGCTGGTGACGGCGGGCTTTCTGCACGGCGGCCTGCTGCACATCCTGATGAATTCCTGGGTGCTGTTCGACCTGGCGCCGCAGGTGGAGGAAATCTATGGTGCCAGCCGCATGTGGGTGATCTATTTTGTTTCGTCGGTCGCCGGATTCTACCTGAGCAACCTCTGGAATCCACTGTCGCCGTCAGTGGGCGCCTCCGCGGCGCTCTGCGGTTTGATTGGGGCCATGATTGCGCTGGGAGTGACGCACCGCAGCGCTGTGGGAGAGGCCATTCGCAGCACCTACATGCGCTGGGCAATCTACATCCTGATTTTCAGCTTCTTGCCGGGCATCGACATGGCGGCGCATATCGGCGGCGGTATCACGGGCTTCGCCGTGGCGTATCTGGCGGGCACGCCTCGCTACGAAGGAGCGCCAGTGGAGAGGCTGTGGCAGGCGGGTGCGCTGATTTGCCTGGGCCTGACGGGCGTGAGCTTTGCGCTCTGGTACTTGTGGTTCAGCCATAGCGCTTAAGTAGACTGTCGTTAACAAGTCAAGTTGTCCGGTTCTAATAATTAGTGATCTGTCCGCTTTGTGAAACAAAGCGATGCGGCCGTCAGGCCGCCGCCTTGGGTTTGGGTTTGGCCTTTGCTTTGGTTTTG
>Ga0187891_1000265_pt1 | contig 54466 bp, 44 predicted proteins | sample June2016WEW_21_4_FD_132990 | JGI IMG/M metagenome (GOLD analysis project Ga0187891, IMG submission 132990) | Peatland microbial communities from SPRUCE experiment site at the Marcell Experimental Forest, Minnesota, USA - June2016WEW_21_40 | ecosystem: Environmental > Terrestrial > Soil >... | reverse complement strand
TAGAACACGCGCGGGAAACCGGTCGCGGTGTAGCGCGGCTCGTTCCAGAAGCCGTCGGCGCCTTGCGTATCGGCGAGATACTTGAGGCCGCGGGCCACCGCGGGGTGATCGACTTCGCCGGCTGCCATCAGCCCGAGCACCGCCCACGCCGTCTGTGACGCGGTCGACGGCGCGCGCTCGTAGCCGCGATAGTCGAGCTTATAGCTGGCACCGTCCTCGCCCCAGCCGCCGTCGTCGTTTTGAATGGCGAGGAGCCAGTCCACCGCCTTGCGCATTTCGGGCGCCTGGTGATCGACGCCGACGGCGTTGAGCGCACAGAGCACCGACCAGGTGCCGTAAATGTAGTTCATGCCCCAGCGGCCGAACCAGCTGCCTTCGGCATGCTGCGTTCGGCGCAGATAGTCGACCCCTTTCGCCGCCGCCGCGCTGCTCGCGATCGTCTCGCCGAACTGCGCGAGCATCGACAGGCAGCGCGCGGTGACGTCCTCGGTCGGCGGATCGAGCAGCGCGCCGTGGTCGGCGAACGGGATGTTGTTGAGGTAATCATATTCGTTGTCGGCGTCGAAGGCGCCCCAGGCGCCGTTCTCGCTCTGCATCCCCAGAATCCATTCGCGGGCGCGCGCCAGCGAAGCGTCAAAGTCCCGCCGCCCGGACAGATTTTGCAGTCGATCCATCGCCATCGCGACGACGGCGGTGTCGTCGACGTCGGGATAGTGCGGGTTGGCATACTGAAAGGCCCAGCCGCCGGGACGAAGGTCGGCCCGCCGCGCGATCCAGTCGCCGCGCACGTCGAGAATTTGTTTCGGGGCGAGCCAATCGAGACCGCGCTTGACCTCGGCGGCCGCACGGGTATCTCCAGTTTCCAACAAAGCGTGGCAGGTGAGCGCCGTGTCCCAGATCGGCGACACGCAGGGCTGGCAATAGGCCTCGTCCCTGTGCACCACCAACAGCTTCTCGACCGACTTCCGCGCAATGGCGCGCTGCGGATGGTTCTCGGGAAAACCCAGCACGTCGAACATCATCACGCTGTTCGCCATCGCCGGGAAAATCGCGCCGAGGCCGTCCTCGCCGTTCAATCGCTCGCTCACCCAGGCGACCGCGCGATCGATGGCCCGCTGCCGGATGTTTCTGGGAAAGTACGGCTCCGCCGCGCGCAACACGTTGTCGACGCCGCGGAAGAACCAGAACCACGACGCCTTCTGCTGCGGCGCCTTCGGCACCGGCCCGAGCGTCTCCGGCGGTTCGAGGAACAGTTCGTCGATACGCACGCCCTTGGCGTTGCGCGCCTGCGGTTTCTTCGCCATCAGCACCAGCAAGGGAACGATGACGGTCCGGCTCCAGTACGAGATCTTGTCGAGATGGAACGGAAACCATTTCGGCAGCAGCATGATCTCGACCGGCATCGCCGGCACCGCACGCCAGGGAATAAATCCGAACAGCGCCAGCATGATCCGCGTGAATACGTTGGCGCGTGCGGCGCCGCCGCGGGCGCGAACCGCATCGCGGGCGCGGCGCATATGATCCGCGTCAACCGAATCGCCGATCATCTTCAGCGCGAAATAGGCCTTCACGGTCGCGCTAACGTCGAGCTCGCCGTCACGGAACAGCGGCCAGCCGCCGTGGTTGCCTTGGATGCGGCGCAGGTAGACGGCGATCTTGGCTTCGAGCGCGGCGTCAACCGGCTCGCTGAGGTAATGCCGCAGCAGCACGTATTCCGCGGGAATCGTGGCGTCTGCCTCAAGCTCGAACACCCAATGGCCGTCCGCGCGCTGCTGCGCGAGCAGCGCGTGTGTTGCCTTTTGGATGTGCTGTTCGAGACCGTCGCCGAGCGGACGAGCGAACGTTTGTTGCTTCGCCGTTTGGAAAGGCTGTTCGAGAGTGTCTTCCATCATTGTAATTTCGCGATGATTTCGGCAGCGCGGTTGCCGGATCGGATCGCGCCCTCAATGGTAGCTGGCAGGCCAGTATCTGTCCAATCGCCGGCAAGGATGAGATTGCGCCACCCAGTGGCCGGTCCTGGACGTTTGGCATCTTGCGCCGGCGTGGCCGAAAAGGTCGCGCGCCGCTCGCGCACGATCTGCCAGGGCGGCAGCGCGGCCGGCAATCCGGTGACGCGCGCGACCTCGTTCCAGATCGCCTTGGCGAGTTCCTCCCGCGGCCCGTCGATGAGCCGATCGCCGGCGCTGATGGTGACGGACAGCCTTCCGGGAAAGGCGAAGAGCCATTGGACCACGCCGTTAAGCACGCCGAAGATCGGCGGTTGCCCAGCGGGCGGTTCGATACGGAAATGCGCGTTGACGATGGCGCGGAACTCGGTCGGCACGTCGAGTCCGGGCACCAGCGAGGCCGCCACGTAGGGCGGCACCGTGAGGATGACGGCATCGTCAGCGCCGAGCGCGATGGTCTCGCTGCCGAAATCGAGTGTCTCGACCCGCTCGGCGCCAAAGCGCAACCCGCGCAGCTGATGCTCCATGCGCACCGTGGCGCCGCGCTGCTGCAAATGGACCAGCGCCGGCTCGATCAGCGTCGAACCCAATCCCTCACGCGCAATCAGCGGTCGACAGGCGCGCCCTCCGGTGGCGAGCGTCTCGCGGATGATCGCGGCGGCAAGCCGCGCCGATCCCTGCGGCGGATCGATATTGAGTGCCGCGAGCAGCAGCGGCTCGACCAGCCGGCGATACAGCACTCCGTCGCAAGCGATGACTTCGCCCACCGCTTTGCCCGGCGGCGCCCAGAGAAGCCGCGCCAGCGGCAGATAGTCGAACGCGCGCGTGCCGGGGACGCGCCGGTTCGGATCGAACACCCAGAAGGGCAGCCGGCCGTCGTTGAAACGCAGCGTCCAGCGTTCGCCGCTGGCGAGATCGACGAAAGGGAATTCCGCGGTCGGCGGACCGATCAGCCGATGCGCGGCGCCGATGCTGCGCAGATAATCGAGCGCGGCGCGGTTGCCGGAGAGCAAAAGGTGATTGCCGTTGTCGATCGTCATGCCGACCGAGGCGTCGTGATAGGAGCGGCAGCGGCCGCCGGCGAACGCCGTCGCCTCGTGCACGATGACACGCCGGCCGCGCGCGGAAAGCTTGAGTGCGGCTGACAATCCTGCGAGGCCGGCACCGATAATGTGCACCGTTGCAGTCATGGGAAAAATGGCATCACACGAGGTTGCGCAGCACGATGAACAGGAGTTTTGCGCGGGGCAGGCGAATGGACGCCCGCGGCGGCGCAAAGCCGCGCGCCACCAGCGCCTCGAGAATGACGCGATAGGCTTCGCCCATGATGCGCGGCGCGCGCACGACGCGGCGCGGGCTTTGCGCCATGATCGCCTTTGCCTTGCGAAAGTGCTCCTGCGCGAGCTCGACGATGCCTGCACAGACCTTGCCGATCGCCGGATGCGCCAAAACCTCGCGCGGTTCGGTCGCAGCGATCCCCGCCGCTTGCAGCGCCTCCCGCGGCAAGTAGAGGCGGCCGAGTGCCGCGTCCTCGTCGAGGTCGCGCAAGATATTGGTGAGCTGGAGCGCGCGGCCCAGGTGATCGGCGAGCGCGCTGCCGGCTTGGGGCTGCATGCCAAAAACCCGCGCCGAGAGACGCCCGACCGCGCAGGCCACGCGGTCGCAATAGAGGTCGAGCGTGGCGCGATCGGGAGCGCGGATGTCGGCGACGACGTCCATTTCCATGCCGTCGATGATGGCGATGAAATCTTGGCGTTGCAGATCGAACCCGCGTACCGCCTGCGCCAAGCCGGCAAGCTGCGGCGGCGGCGCGCTGCGATAAACCGCGTCGATGTCGGACCGCCAACGGGCCAACTGCCCGCGTCGCGATTCGCGCGGGCCCGGATCGTCGGCGATATCGTCAACGGCGCGGCAGAACGAATAGATCTCGAACATCGCCTCGCGCTGCGCGCGCGGCAGAATGCGCATGCCCAAATAAAACGAGCTGCGGGAGGCGCGCTCGGCCGCCGGAGTGGGCTTGTTCACTCACGCACCTCGCGGCTTCTGCGACGTGGCCGAGAAACGCCGACCGAGCCGCCGGGAGGCGCCGCTCAAAATGCCGATCAGCGTCAAGCCGGCAATGGCGGGCACGGAAAGATGCACGCGCTCGCTGAGCGGATCGCGTGTCATCAGGATGCGCGTCAGGCGATACGCCAGCGTATTGATGACGGAGACTTCCAGCGACAGCCGCCGGTCGTTGATCAAGAGCGGGAAGACATCGCTGTCGCAAAGCAATCGCCCGGTGCATTCGGCCAGGCTGTGCAGCGCGGCGAGCAGCGCCGGCGATGCGCGCGGCGCGCCGAGCGCTTCCACGCCGACGTTGTGCGCGGCCAGCGTGTCGAGCGGAATGTAGACCCGGTCGAGATTGCGGTAATCGTCCTTGCAGTCCTGCAAATGATTGATGATCTGCAACGCCGCGCACAGCGCATCGTTGGCCGGCCAGGTGCTGCGGCTCTCGCCGTGCACGTCGAGCACGAAGCGGCCGACCGGCATCGCCGAATAGGTGCAGTAGTGCAGCAGATCGTCCCAGTCGCGATAACGGAGCTTCGTCACGTCAAGCTTGAACGCGGCGAGCAAATCCTGCGCATGCCGCGGCGACAGCGCCCGCTCGGCGAGAGCGGCGCGCAGTTCGACGGCGGCTGCATCGTCATTGCTGTCGCCGCTGAGGCCCGCTTCGAGCCGGTCGAGCAAACCAAGTTTCTCCTGCGCCGGGAGCGCGGCATGGTCGGCGATGTCATCGGCGGTGCGCACGAAATTATAGAACGCCAGGATCACCTTGCGGTGGCGCGGATGAATGAGCCAGGAGGCGACCGGGAAATTTTCATCCCGGTGGCCCTTTCCCGACCGCCAATTTTTGGCGTCGCCCATGTCCGCATCGTTCATCGCAATTCCGAAGCGTTGTCTTGAATATTGCCGTCTTGAATATTGCCTTGGGCGCGGCCTTTCCACATGCCGCCGCGCCCGCGCGCATGCTGATAGGCGGAATCAACCGTGAACGCCATATAGATCGCGGCGATCGCCGGCAACGCCAAGCCCCACAGCGGCGACAGGCGATAGAAGCGCAGCGTGGGCTGGAAGGCCACCGCCATGGCGAGCCATGCCAGCATGCCGAGGAGGCGGGCCAGGCCGCCGGCGAAAAGAGCGAGCGCCACAGGGGCGAGATACGTGATCGCCAGACCGAAGACGGTACCCGCCAGCAATAGCGGCGAATAGCGCAACTGCGCGTACGCCGTGCGTGAGACCATGCCGCGGATATCCGCGATGGCCGGGTAGGCGCGGGCGCTGCGCACGTTCTCGGTCAATCCGATCCAAATCGGGCCTTGGGCCTTGAGGACCTTCGCCAGCGCGCAGTCGTCGATCAAGGCGCTGCGGATCGCAGCCATGCCGCCGGCTTGGCCGAGCGCATCGCGGCGCACCAGCATGCAGCCGCCGGCCGCGGCAGCGGTGCCGCGGCGCGGGTCGTTGGCCCAGGAGAACGGATAGAGCATCTGGAAAAAGAAAATGAATGCCGGGATGAACATGCGCTCGGCCAGAGTTTCGCAGCGCAGCTTCGCCATCAGCGAGGTCAGGACGTAATTGCCCGATTGCGCCCGCGCGACGAGCCCCTTGAGCGCACCGGGCGCGTAGACGATGTCGGCATCGGTGAGGAGGAGGTAAGTCGGCGGATGCAACACAGCCGCGGCCGCCTCGACGCCCTGGTGCTGTGCCCAGAGCTTGCCCGTCCATCCCCCCGGCAGCGCCCGCCCGGACAACACGGTGAGGCGGTCGGCGGCGCCGAGCGCTGCCGCGGCATCGCGGGCGACCTGGGCGGTGGCATCGCGGCTCTGGTCGTCGACCAGGATCACCGCGAATTCGCCGGGATAATCCTGCCGCAGCAGCGAGGAGACGGTCTCGCCCACGCATTCGGCCTCATCGCGCGCCGGAATAATCGCGGTAATCGCAGGCCACGACCCGCCTGCCGGGATCGCGTCGTCGCGCTCCCTTGCGCGCCAGAACCCTCCGCGCCCGGCCAGGAGATAGAGCCAGATCGCAAGCACCATTGACGCTATGAGGTCGTTGGTCACAGATAGTCCTGTAATGGCTGATTGGGGGCTGCCATTCCCCGATTCAAAGCGGAATCGCCCCAGCCGGGGGCGGTTCCTTCCCGTAATTATAGGGTCAGATAGCACCCATTGAGGACACCGGAAGGGTGGGCAACGAAACTATGAACGCCAAGGATAACCCTTTCCTCTCACGCCTTGACGCCAACGCCAAAGACATTGACGACCTGCTCGGTCGGCTTCTGTCGGCAGCGCCGGCGGAAGGGGAACTGGCCCGGCCGTCGCGCCTGGTCGAAGCCATGCGCTATGCCAGCCTCGGCGGCGGTAAGCGATTCCGGCCGTTCCTGGTGGTCGAATGTGCGGCCCTGTTCGAGGTTCCGCGGCAGCACGCATTGATGGCGGGCGCGGCGCTGGAATGCGTGCATGGCTACTCGTTGGTGCATGACGACCTCCCCGCCATGGACAACGACGACCTGCGCCGGGGACAGCCGACCGCGCACAAGGCCTTTGACGAGGCGACGGCGATCCTGGCCGGCGACGGCCTGCTCACTTTCGCCTTCGATATCCTGTCGCGACCCCAGACGCATCCCGACCCCGCTGTCCGCATCGAGCTCGTCAACGCACTCGCCCGCGCCGCCGGATTGGGCGGCATGGTGGGCGGCCAGATGCTGGATCTCGCCGCCGAGGGCCGCTTTGCCGGCAACGGTCCGCAGCGGCTCGGCGAGGATGAGGTGCGCACGCTGCAGGCGATGAAGACCGGCGCACTGCTGCACTTCGCCTGCCAGGCCGGCGGCATGCTCGGAGCGGCGACGCGCGTGCAGCGTCGCGCGCTCGATCGCTACGGTTCGGCGGTCGGCCAAGCCTTCCAGATCGCCGACGATCTGCTCGATCTCGAGGGCGACCCGGCGCTGGTCGGTAAATCGACCGGCAAGGACGCCGTGGCGGGCAAGGCGACCATGGTCGGCGTGCTCGGCGGCGCAGGAGCAAAGGCGCGGCTGAAGCAGCTGGTCGCCGAAGCCGAACAGGCGCTCGCGCCGTTCGGGCCCAGCGCCGCGGTCCTCATCGAAGGCGCGAGATTCGTCGCCGAGCGACATGCATGAAGCGCAATCATGACGGTTGATACGTACCGCAGAGCGACTACTCTGCGGAGCCGCTCATTTCCACACTCGACGGAGTTCCCCATTTGGCCCGATTGAAGTTCGCGCGGACGGGCCTTATCTGCCCCTTACCGCGCAGCCGTGCGTGATTGCGGCAACGAAACCCGGCGGGGCCTTTTGGGATCTCGGGACTTTCATCCGCCATGACCATGCATACGCGATGGACCATCTGCGCGGCTGCCGCTCTGGTCTCCGCCCCGTTTCTAGCGCCTCCACAGGTGCTGGCGCAGGGCTTGGCCGCTCCGGCGGCAACCCAATCTCATCCGCACTGGGTCGCCCAGGCGCGGGCCAAACCATCGCCCTCCGGAAAAGTCGGTAGGGCGCCAGCCCCGCCACCGCCATCCACCCAGCCGCAACTGCCCCCGCGCGTGCCATTCACTGCCGCAGAGGACGCGGCCTCCAGCATCCCCGGAATTCCGACTGCGCGCTTTTGGGCGGATTCCGAGACGGACTTCAATAGAGCGTTGCCGCTACAGCCGGGCCCGTGGCTCGTTCTGTCGAGCGGCGGCGAGGACGGCGCCTTTGGCGCCGGCCTGCTCGCCGGCTTGACCGCCGCCGGCAAACGGCCCGACTACGCGGTGGTTACCGGCGTGAGCACCGGGGCGCTCATGGCGCCCTTCGCTTTTGCCGGCCCGCGCTATGTCGAGGCGCTGCGCAAGGAATATACCAACGTCACCGCGGCGGACATTTTCGAAGCGGGCAAGACCGGCGAGAGCTTCGTCGATTCGTGGCCGCTGCGAGACCTGATCGCCAAAGAGATTACGCCGGAGCTGCTGACGGATATCGCCAGCGAGCACCGCAACGGCCGGCGTTTGTTCGTCGTCTCCACCGATCTCGATGCCGAACGCTGCGCGGTCTGGAACCTCGGCGAGATCGCCGCGCATGGCGGCGATGCCGCACTCAAGCTGTTCCGCAGCGTGCTGCTTGCCTCGGCGAGCATACCCGGCGGTTTTCCGCCGGTGATGATCGACGTCGAGGCGAACGGAAAACATTTTCTGGAAATGCACGTCGACGGCGGCATCTGCGGACAATTCTTCGTCGCGCCGGCGGCGTTGATGGCAAGCACCAGCGATTATCGGCTGCCGGCGACGCAACTCTACGTCGTCATCAACACCGGACTCCAACTCGACTTCAAGGTAGTCGAACGTTTCGCGCCCTCCATCCTGACCCAGTCGGTCGGCATGGCGGTGAAGGTCGACACCCGCCTGATGCTTGATCGTGCCTACATCCTGGCGAAGCGGAGCGGGGTTGAATTCAACGTCGCCACCATTCCTGCCAGCTTCAATGCGCCGAGCCAGGGTTCTTTCGATCCCAAGTACATGGGGACACTATTTGAGACCGGCTATGCGCAGGGCCAAAGCGCAAATCCTTTCAGCAGTGAACCGCCGGCTTATCCGAGCGGACCCGTCCCGCCATCGAGTCATATCGAGAAAACCGGAGCGAACTGATGAAAAATGTCTTGCGCTCGATCTTTGCCGTGACCATTGCCGGCTTGCTGGCGGTGGGTGCCAGCATTCCGTCCGATGCCGCCGCGGCATCCCGGGCGGCGCGTACTACTCGCGCCTTTGACGGGGTGTGGAGCGTGGTGATCTACACGGAGGTCGGCGATTGCGACCGCTCGCTGCGTTATTCGCTGCGCATCGCGGACGGCCAGGTGCTGGCAGACGAGCAAAGCTACCAGGTCGCCGGGCTGGTAGCGCGCAATGGTGTCATCCGCGTGGTGGTCGCCGAAGGCGGCCGCTCCGCTAGCGGTGTCGGCAAGCTGTCCGGCAATAACGGCCGCGGCGAGTGGCGTACGTCGACCGGGCATTGCGCCGGCCAATGGACCGCCGTGCGGCGGCCGAACGCTGAGTATTAACCGAACCGAATGAGCTCTTGCGGGCGGCGACGTTTATCGGCAAGGCGCGTCCGCGCTCTCACGCTTGCAGCGTCCGCGTCGTGTCGTCGAACAATTCCTCGGCCGAAAGGCGGCGCGGAACAATCTTCATCTCGAGCGCATAGCGGCTCATGAGCTCAAGCGCCGGTTTGACCGCGTCGGCGCCGAACGGAATTAAGTCGATGGCGCCGGCCTTCGGCAGGCCGGCGGCGTTCTTGCTGTCGAGCAACATGCGGAAAAGCTCGCGCACCGCTCCCGGATTCGATTTTGCCACGTTCTCTTTGAGCACGACCATGTGGTTGACCGGCACGATGCCGTGCTTGTGGTACCAGTCCTTTCCCGCCGCTTCGGGATCGGCAATCACGCTTTTGAGCCGCGGATCGGTCGGCATGGCGCCGCCATAGATCGCAGCGTCGAGTTCCCCCTCGAGCAGCATCTTGGTCATGTCCTTGCCTGCAGCGGCGCGTTCGACGCCCGGCGGATCCGAGTACTCGGCCAAATGGGCATCCTCGAACGTCACCCATTGCACCTTGCCGAGATCAAGGCCGTAGTCCTTCGACAGAATGCCGCGCAACCAGACGCCCGTGGTCTGCGTGAAGGCGCGCACGCCGACCCTGCGGCCGGGCAGGTCTTGCAGCCGCACCGTGCCGCGTTCGGCATTGTAAAGCAGGGCGCCGTGCTGAAAGCGCCCCAGCATCGTGGCCGGCATTAACGTCAGCGGCTTGCCGTAGGCCTTGGCCTGCAGATAGCTGACGATCGCCATCTCGCTCACGTCGAACTTCTGCTCGCGTACCATCATGCGGAACGCCTTATTGATCGGATCGATCTCGGTGAAGTTCAGCACGAGCCGCTCGGATTTCACGTCGCCTTTCTTCAGCGCCCGGGTGTGCGGGTAAGTCCCGAGGCAGACGTTCAAAGTCTCGACCTTTTCGGCGGCAATCGCGTTCATACCGGCTCCTCGCGGGTTCGCAGGATTCTACGATTCCGCGCGCGGTGAAACCAGTCCTGCCTAGTTCCGAGGGACGTCAGTGGGGGAGGAGGGAGGGCGGGAAATCGAGCGACGAATCGAGCAAAGCTTAGACTTGCGGTTCCGCCTGGCCGCGGCGCCGGCAAGCGGCGATCAGCGTGTTGCGCAAGAGGCAGGCGATGGTCATCGGACCGACGCCGCCCGGGACCGGCGTGATGGCGCCGGCGATGCCCTGGGCCTCGGCAAAAGCAACATCGCCAACCAGCCTCGATTTGCCGCCCGGCACGGCGATTCTATTGATGCCGACATCGATGACGACGGCGCCTGGTTTGATCCAGTCGCCGCGCACGAATTCCGGCCGGCCCACCGCTGCGACAACAATATCGGCCTGCCGCACGATGGCCGGGATGTCGCGGGTTTTGGAATGACCCAGCGTTACCGTGCAATTCTCGGATAAGAGCAGCGCCGCCATCGGCTTGCCGACGATGTTGGAGCGCCCGAGCACGACCGCCGCGGCGCCGCTCAGATTGGGCACAATGTCCTGCAGCAGCAGCAGGCAGCCGTAGGGCGTGCAGGGAATGAGCGCTCTGGCCTGACCGCCGCTCCACAAACGTCCGACGTTCTGGGCGTGAAATCCGTCGACATCCTTGCCCGGATCGATCGCATCGATGACGCGTTGCGGATCGATGTGCTTCGGCAACGGCAATTGCACCAAAATGCCGTCGATATTGTCGTCGGCATTGAGCTTGGCGATCAGCGTCAGGAGCTCGGCTTCGCTGGTGGTCTCCGGCAGGTTCTGCTGAAAGCTCTGGATGCCGGCGACGGTTGCCGCCTTGCCCTTGCTGCGGACATAAATCTGGCTTGCCGGATCGTTGCCTACGAGCACGGCGCAAAGCCCGGGCGCGACCTCCGACGCCGCCCTCAGCTTCGCCGCGGCCGCCGCGATATCGGCAACCAAGCGGTTCGCGCGCGCCTTGCCGTCGATCCGTTTCGTTTCGTGCATCCGACGCTGTTAACCCAGACCAACCTCTTTAGCTAGCCGCTCCACAATAACAAAACGCTCGTTTTGTTGGCTGACCGGTTTAAAGCGGGCGGCCCCCGGTAAATTGGGCCACTCGATGCCTCCGCGCTTTTCCCGGAGCTGTTTTCGTGCTAAACGATCGATTGGTGAATTCGTGAGGAAACCGCCCTTGGCAGCGACCATCGCCAAACGTCAATCCAACCGTTGGCCGGCGCTCTTGGATGCCGCCGCATCGCAGTTCGCCGAGCGCGGTTATCATGCCACCAGCATGCGCGACCTCGGCGCCGCGATCGCCATGACACCGGGCGCGATCTATTTTCACGTCGCCAGCAAGCAGGCGCTGCTGCTTGCTGTGTACGAGGAAGGCGTGCAGCGCATTCTCGACCGGGTCGAGGCGGCGGTCGCCGCCGAACGGGAGCCCTGGGCGCGCCTGGAGAAGGCGGTCGCCGCGCATCTGGAGGCCATTCTCGACGCCAGCGCCTTCGCGCGCGTCGTCATTCGCATCCTGCCGACCGATGCCCCGGAGATCGCTGCGCAGCTCAAGGAGTTGCGCGATCGATACGAGTCGCGATTCCGGCGGTACTTTTCCGCAATCACCTTGCCGCGGGACCGCGACATCGCGATCGCGCGGCTGTCGCTGCTCGGCGCCATGAACTGGACCCCGGTCTGGTACCAGGAAGGCGGCAAATCCGCCCAGACCATTGCCCGGGAATTTCTAGCGCCGCTGCGCGCGCTGGCCGGCATCAAATCCTCGCGGGGGCGCAAATGACGGCGAACACATTATCGCCGCCGGCCCGCGTCCTGGTCACCAAGATCGGGCTTGACGGGCACGATCGCGGCAGCCGCATCGTCGCCGCCTATCTGCGCGACGCCGGCATGGAGGTCATCTACACGCCGCCGTGGCAATCGGTTCTCGGCGTGGTCAAGCTGGCAATGGAAGAGGACGTCGATGTGATCGGCGTCAGCTCGCTGGCGACCGACCATCTCATCGTGCCGAAGCTCATGGCTGCGTTGCGCCAAGCCGGCCTCGGCCATATCGGCATGGTGGTCGGCGGCATCATTCCGGAAGACGAGCGCCCGGCGCTCATCCAGGCGGGCGTCAGCGCGATTTTCGGACCGGGCTCCGCGCGCGATGACATCATCGCGCATGTCGGCGCGTTGGCCGGCGAAGCGCGCGACAAACGCAACGCCGAGCTCAGGGAGATCGCTCAATGACCCAAGAGGCTGTTCAACTTTCGCTGCCCGGCTTCGAGCAGGCGCACGGCCGCTGGCGCGCCGAATATGGCCAGCAGATCGGCAGCGATCGCGTCATCAAGAACCGCTCGCGCATCGAAATCAAACCGCTGTACACGCCGCGCGACTGGAATGGCGACGCCTTCCTGGAAAATCTAGGCTTTCCCGGCCAATATCCCTTCACCCGCGGCATCTATCCGACCATGCATCGCGGCCGCACCTGGACGCAGCGGCAATTGATCGGGCTGGGCACGCCTGAGGATTACAACAAGCGCGTGCGCATCATTCTCGATGCCGGCGCCACCGCAATCAGCCTGCTGCCGTGCAATTCCAGCTTCCGCGGCGTCGACTGCGATGAGGTCGACCCGATCCTGCTCGGCACCTGCGGTACGGTCATCAACACCACCGACCATATGGACCGCGCGCTCGACGGCGTGCCGCTCGGCAGAATCTCCACGGCGATGAACGATCCCTCGCCGTTCACGCTGCTGGCCTTCACCCTCGGCGTCGCCAAGAAGCGCGGCATTCCGTGGACCTCGATCAGCGGCACCTCGAACCAAAGCGATTATCTCTCGCATTTCATCGCCAATCACATGTTCTATCGCCTGTCGCTGCCCGGCTCGCGCCGGGTTCTGCTCGACCATATCGAGTTTTGCCGCAAGCACGTGCCGAATTGGAATCCGGTGTCGGTCGTCGGTCAGCACATGCAGCAGGCCGGCGCCACGCCGGTCGAGACCATGGCGTTTACGATCTCGACGGCGCTGCAATACGCGCAGGACTGCATCGATCGCGGCATGGACATCGACTTGGTGTTGCGGCGCTTCACCTTCTTCTTCGACATCTCGATCAGCTTCTTCGAGGAAGTCGCCAAGTTCCGCGCCGGCCGACGGATCTGGGCGCGGCTGGCGCGAGAGCGGCTCGGTGCCAAGGATCCGGGCTCGTGGCGCTTCAAGTTCCACGGCCAGACATCCGGCGTCGATCTCACCGAGCAGCAGCCGCTCAACAACATCGCGCGCGTCGCGGTGCAGGCGATGGCCGGCATCATGAGCGGGCTGCAGTCGTTGCACACCGACGCCTACGACGAAGCGATCACCACGCCGACCGAGGAAACCGCGCGCATCGCCGTCGCCACCCAGAATATCCTGCGCGAAGAAGCGCACCTTTGCGACGTCATCGACCCGCTCGGCGGCTCCTATTATGTCGAGACGCTGACCGACCAGATGGAGCAGGAGATGGTGGCGCTGATCGGCAAGATCGACGATGCCGGCGGCATGTACAAAGCCGCCGAATCCGGCGTCATCCAATCGATGATCGGTGAATCCGCGCTGGCGTTCCAGGAGCGGGTGGAAGCCGGCGACGAGAAGGTGATCGGCGTCAATTGCTATCAGATCGACGAAACCGACCGCCGCGGCAGGCCGACCGAGCGCCCGGACCCCGAGCGCATGGAGGAGCACGTGGCGCGCTTCAAGGCCTACAAGGCGGAGCGCAGTCAAGCCGACGTGAGCCGTGCTCTTGACGCGCTCGGGCGCGCCGCCAACAGCGCGCGCGAAAACGTTTATGAGCGGATCGTCGAAGCGGCCGAAGCCGGTGTCACCCACGGCGAGATCGTCAGCCTGCTGCGCCGGGAGCTCGGCTTCGGCCATCCCCTTGTTATGGTCTGAGCCCTCCACGGGTCGCGCGAACCGCCGCCGATGCATGACGATGTCGTCGACAAGCTCATCGCCGGGGATTCCCCGACGCTGGCGCGGTGCATCACGCTGATGGAAGCCGGCGGGCCAACCGCCGATCTGATCCATCAGCGCATTTGTCGCCATGTCGGACGCGCGGCGGTCATCGGTTTTACCGGGGCGCCCGGCGCCGGCAAATCGACGTTGATCGACGCGTATATCGGCGTGTTGCGCGCCCGCGGGCTGAAGGTCGCCGTCGCCGCCGTCGATCCGTCAAGCCCGATCTCCGGCGGCGCCATTCTCGGCGACCGCGTGCGGATGCGGCGCCACGCCGAAGATTGCGGCGTCTTCATTCGCTCCGTGGCGTCGCGCGGTCACCTCGGTGGCCTGTCGGAGAGCATCCACCGCATCGTCGACGTGATGGACGCCGCTGGCCGCGATTTCATCATCATCGAGACCGTCGGCACCGGCCAGTCGGAAGTCGAGGTCGCCGAGATCGCCGATCTCTGCGTGGTGGTCAACGCACCCAACATGGGCGACGACGTTCAGGCGATGAAAGCCGGCGTTCTGGAAATCGCCGACGTGCTGGTGGTCAACAAGGCCGACCTGCCGCTGGCGCGGCGCACCACCGAGCAGCTCAAGAACATGCTGAAGCTGCGACGAGAGAGGCTCGATGTCCCGGTCATCGAGACGGTGGCGACCAAGGAAACTGGCATCGAAGCGCTTCACGAGACGATCGCCGGCCTCTTGACGACAGCGACTGGCGATAAGCAGAAAACCCGCGAGCGGCGCATGCGCCGGCTGATCGCCGAATCCGCCGGCCGCATTGTTCACGGTCGCATTCGCGATGCCGCCGGCGGCGAACTGGAAGACCTGGTCAAAACCGCCGCGTCCGGCGAGATCGGAATCACGGAAGCCGCCCGGCGGGCGCTGAAGACTGTTCTTTAAAAGCAGTGCGCGTGGCAGCGTCGCACGCACGGGCCTTCTTACGCCACGGCTTGCGCCGCGGCGCGCCCGGCGGCGCGACCCGAAAAGATGCAGCCGCCGAGGAACGTGCCCTCAAGCGCGGCGTAGCCGTGAACGCCGCCGCCGCCGAAACCGGCAGCCTCGCCGGCGGCGTAAAGCCCCGGCACCGGCTGGCCGTCGGCGCGAATGACACGGCTGTCGAGGTCGGTTTGCAGGCCGCCCAGGGTCTTGCGGGTCAAAATGTTGAGGCGAACCGCGATCAAGGGGCCGGCGGCGGGATCGAGCAGTTTATGCAGCCGCGCCGTGCGAACCAGCCTATCGCCAAGATAGCGGCGCGCCGCCCGAACGGCCGTGATCTGCATGTCCTTGCAAAACCGATTGTCGAGCTGGCGATCGCGGGCGGCCATTTCATGCTCGATGCCCGCGAGCGTCAGCAGCGGCTCGCCGCCGACGAGCGCATTCATGCGCTCGACCAGCCGTGCCAGATCGCGCTCGACAATGAAATCCTCACCCTTGTCCATGAAGGCCTTGACCGGCGCGGGGATGCCCTTGGTCGCGCGGCTTAAAACCTGGCGCCAGCTCTTGCCGGTAAAATCCGGGTTCTGCTCCGAACCGGACAGCGAGAACTCCTTCTCGATGATCTTCCGGGTCAGAATGAGCCAGGAATAATCGTACCCGGTCGCCACGATGTGCTTGAGCGTCCCCAGCGTATCGAAGCCCGGGTAAAGCGGCACCGGAAGCCGTTGGCCGCGCGCGTCGAACCACAGCGCCGATGGACCGGGGATGACGCGAATGGCGTGCCCGGTCCAGATCGGGTTCCAGTTCTTGACCCCCTCCGGGTAATGCCACATGCGGTCGCGATTGATGATGGTGCCGCCGGCAGCCTCGGTGATCGCCAACATGCGGCCGTCCACATGATCGGGGACGCCGGTGATCATCCGTTGCGGCGGCGGCCGCAGCCGCTGGGGCCAGTATTTCCGCACCAGCTCATGATTGGCGCCGATGCCGCCGGACGTGACGATCACCGCCTGCGCCTTCAGCGCGAAAGAGCCGACAACCTTACGCGAGCTTTTTTGGCCGCGGGCGACGGTCGACGGCTCGAGGATATCGCCAGCTACCCCATCAACGGCCGCGCCCGACTTGGTCAGTTCGTTGACCCGATGCCGAAACCGGAAGGTCACAAGTCCCTGGTTTGCGGCCTCGCGCACGCGCTTCACAAAAGGCGCGATGATCCCCGGCCCGGTTCCCCAGGTGATATGAAATCGCGGCACCGAGTTACCGTGGCCGGTCGCGTTGCCGCCGCCGCGCTCGGCCCAGCCGACCACCGGAAAGAAGCGGCCGCCGCGTTGGTACAGCCAGGATCGCTTTTCGCCGGCGGCGAAGGCGACATAGGCCTCGGCCCATTTTCGCGGCCAGAAATCCTCGTCACGGTCGAACGCGGCCGTGCCCATCCAATCTTCCAGCGCCAGCGCATGCGAATCATGGATGCCCATGCGCCGCTGCTCGGGCGAATCGACCAGAAAAATGCCGCCGAACGACCAGAACGCCTGACCGCCCAGCGATTGCTCGGGCTCCTGATCGAGCACGATGATCTTCTTGCCGGCTTCAACAAGCTCCGCCGCGACGACGAGGCCGGCAAGTCCGGCTCCGACGATGATCGCGTCGGCGTCATAGGTCATCTGGCTAATCCCCCGTGCCCGTCATTCTACGCCGCCGCTCTGTCTTTGGTTGATTTTTTTACGGAACCATATCGGGCCATGAAGGTTTATCCGTCACTTACCATTGAGAGCAACGCTCGGCTGGCCATGATGAGCATCCCGTCCCGCCTGCGCAGTCACGCCAGACGCGGCTGCGCCGACCCCGCAACAGTAAGGGGCGCACGAATGAACCGCTTTCCTGTCGCTCTCGTTCATTACTTTGGTGCCGCGCTATGCGGCGGACTCTTGCTCCTTAGTTCGAGCGCTGCCTTCAGCAGTGACAACTGCCAGCGCCTGGAGGCCCTCGCCCAACAATATGCGAGCGTTCAACTGACCAGCGGGCAGAAACAGATCAAGCGGCAAATGGTTGCCTGGTATTCGACGAATTGCGTTCGGCAGGCGCGCCGCTAAAGTCTCGTCAATGTCGTGTGGTTTTTTTACTCGTCGCTCAGCGTGCACCGGAATTCTATTTAGGAGGGTAGCGCGATAACTCGCGGAGAGTTACTTGGGTAGGGCATGAGAGCCCGAGCGCAAATGTCACGAAGCAAGCCATTGCCCGCTGACCGGCGGTTGATCGTCTTCAGCGCTTCGTGCCCTCCACGTGTTGGCATGAAGCAGGTCGACAGCGCAGGGCTATGCTGCGGTCGATTCGGATATTCCGTTGAGCGCCTCCCATACCCGGCGCGGCGTCGCCGGCATGTCGATGTGGCGCAAGCCAACGCGGCCATGGAGCGCGTCGACGATCGCGTTGATGACCGCCGGCGGCGCGCCGACGGCGCCAGCCTCGCCGGCGCCCTTGACGCCCAGTGGATTGGCCGTCGACGGCACGTTGTGCGTCGAGAAAGCGAAGCTCGGAATATCGCTGGCGCGCGGCATGGCGTAGTCCATGAACGAGCCGGAAAGGAGTTGCCCGCTGTCCGGATCATAGACGCCATGCTCGAACAGCGCCTGGCCGATGCCCTGGGCGATCCCGCCGTGGACTTGGCCCTCGAGCAGCAGCGGGTTGATGGTGCGGCCGAAATCGTCGACCACAGTGTAGCGTTCGATGGTGACGACACCGGTGTCGGGATCGATCTCGACCTCGACGATGTGGCAGCCGTTGGGAAAGGTCTGCGCCGGCGGCACGCGGTGATGCGTCGTATCGAGCCCGGGCTCCATGCCCGGCGGCAGTTTCGCGGCGTCGCGCGCCGCCTTAGCCACCTCCATGAGATCGATGCGGAGATCGGTGCCGGGTACGGAAAAGACCCCGTCTGCAAAGCTGATGTCCTGCGCCGAGACTTCCAGAAGGTCGGCCGCCAGCCGTGAGCCCTTGTCGATGATCGCGCGACCCGCCTCGTAGAGCGCGACACCCGCGACGGCGATCGCGCGCGAACCTCCCGTCAGCCCGGCCGGTGTGCGGTCGGTATCGCCCATGATGACGTCGATGCAATCAGCATCGATGCCGAGCTGATCCGAGACAATCTGCTTGTATGAAGTGACGAGACCGGTGCCGTATTCCTGGTTGCCCATTACCAGCTCGACGCGCTCGTCTTTGAATTCGATCGAAGCGGTCTCGGGAAAGCCGCCGCCGCAGCGCTCGGTGTATGTCGCCATGCCGATGCCGCGCAGCTTGCCATCGCGCTCGCTTTGCGCGCGCCGCTGCGGGAACGACGACCATTCCGCCGCCGCCATGCAGCGGTTCATCACCTCCTCGAATTCACCGGAATCGAGCAACAGCTTGGTCGCCGACGTGTAGGGCATCGCCGACGGCGGCACGAAATTGACGCGGCGGATGGCGTCGGGGCTCATGCCGAGCTCGCGTGCGGCGCCGTCGACGAGGCGCTCGAGCAGGTAGACGGCCTCGGGTCGTCCGGCGCCGCGATAGGCGCAGACCGGCACGGTATTGGTGCAGACGCCTTTGACGTTCACGTGAATTGCCCCGATGGCATAGAGACCGGAGACCAAATCTGTCGAGCGGGTCGGCACGAAGCAGCCGAACGGCGACAGATAGGCCCCGAGATTGGCAAGGATCGAAACCCGCAAGCCGAGGAAGCGGCCGGCGTCGTCGAGCGCGAGCTCGGCGCGCGTCGTGTGGTCGCGCCCCTGATTATCGGAGACGAACCCCTCGGAGCGGTCCTCCTGCCACTTCACCGGCAGCTCCAGCTTGCGGCTTGCCCAGACGACGAGTGCGTGCTCGGGATAGACGAAAGCCTTCATGCCGAACGCGCCGCCGACATTGGGTGTGATCACGCGGAGCCTGTCCTTCGGGATCTTGAGCACGGCTTCGGCAAGCGGGTCGCGCACGAAATGCGGACCTTGCGTCGCCGTGTAGAGGGTCGAGCGGCCGCGGTCCCGATCGTAATCGGCAATGGCATTGCGCGGCTCCATCGAGTTGACCACGAGACGGTTGTTGACGAGCTCGAGCGTGACGACGCGCGAGGCCTTGGCGAAGGCGGCCTCGGTGGCCGTGGCGTCGCCCATGTCATTGTCCCAATCGAAGACGATGTTGCCGGGAATGTGGTCGAACAGCTGCGGCGCGCCCGCGGCGATCGCATCCTTGGCCTCGGTGACCGCCGGCAGCTGATCGTATTCGACCTCAATGGCTTCAGCGGCATCGCGTGCGGCGCTGAAACTCTCGGCGACGACCAACGCCACCGGCTGACCGACGTGTCGAACCTTGCCGAGCGCAAGCACGGGCCGAGGGGTGTCGTGCCGTGGCGTACCGTCGCGACTGACCAGCGGCACCATGCAAGGCACGTCGCCGAGGCCGTCCGCCCGAACGTCCTCGCCGGTGGCCACAAGCAGCACCTCGGGCATGCGCCGCGCCGCGGTCGCGTCAATGCGCTTGATCCGCGCGTGCGCCACCGGCGCGCGAAGGACGAAAGCGTGCGTCATCCGCGGCAGGGTGATGTCGTCGGTGTAGCTGCCCCGCCCGGTGATCAGGCGCAGATCCTCATGACGCCGCATAGGCTGACCGATGGCGAACTTCATGCTGGGTCCTCTATTTCTCTATTCCTGCTTTGCTAGATAGGTGTCGTGTCTATGGTTGCACGCCGGTGTTCGGCGTTGGCGCTGGCAATGCGACCAGAATACGCGACCTGAGTCACGGCAGCGCAAGTGTTTCTCGATCGCCTGTTCGACGCGCAGCCACAGGCCTGAGCTGTCCGCGCCGCGCGACGCGGCTTTCGCGCGACCTGTCGCACGGTGTCGCGTTCCCCGGATGTTCTCCGCTAAGCCTTTGCATTGCTTGGTGGGCGCACAAGGACTCGAACCTTGGACCCGCTGATTAAGAGTCAGCTGCTCTACCAACTGAGCTATGCGCCCTAACCGAGGAAGACCGCGGCCTTGGCTGTAACCACCATGAATGTGGCGCCGCTTGCGCGCCGCCTTCGCGCGAGCACATCTAGGACATTGCCGGTGGAATTCCAAGCGGGGACTGCGACGCGCGATGAAGCTCACTTGGCCCGGCCGCGTCGGCCCTCGGCATCGGTCCGCGAGGAGGTTCGGGGCGAACGCCTCCGGCACCGCAGCGATCGCGCATCGGGGCGCTGCAGGCTTGCTGGAATCGGCAAAGCCCGACAGAATCCCGCCTGGGCCACGGGGAACTCGCTCATGCGTCTGCCGTTTCTCGCTTTCTGTTTGCTGGCGGCGGCGGCAAGCGGTGCCGCGGCGCAGACCTCGACTGTCGCCGAACAAACCCCGACCGTCGCCGGTATCACCATCACCAATGTCGGGACCTACACGGCGCGGACCACGAGCGCGCCGGCCCGGCCCGGCCAGGACACGCCGACCGGTACCGTCGGCACCGACGTCAATTGGCGTTTTGTGTCGGACTCGCCTGACGTGGCCGGCAAGATCGGAACGCAGTTCGGCATCGAATTCCGGCTCGAAGGCACGCCCGCGGGCGACGGCGTGACGCTGCATGCCGCGTTCACGTTTCCGCCACAGGGAATTCGCAACCCGAATACCGGCGACATGATGCACGCCGCCAAGATTGCCTTTCCGAACATGAAAATCGGCGCGCTCTGCCTTCTCGGCTATGGCTTCGACAACGGCTGGGAAATCGTGCCCGGCGTGTGGACCGAGCAGATCTGGTATCAGGATCGCATGCTGGCCGAGCGCACCTTCATGGTGAGCAAGGCGGAGTAAAGAGCGGGCCGAAGTCAGCTCGCGAATGCAAAATTGGGGCGGTGTCGTGCGATTTCCAATCGCGCTTATTGTAGCCCTTGTAACCGCGATCATTGGCGCCGCTAGGGCAAGCGGTCAGGTATCTGATGATATCGTCAGAATCGGCGTGCTCAACGACCAGTCCGGCCTCTACGCTGACCTGGGCGGCCCAGGTTCGGTCGTCGCCGCACGAATGGCGATCGAGGACGCTGGCGGCGCTGTACTCGGCAAGCCGGTCGAGGCTGTATTCGCCGATCACCAGAATAAGGCCGACATCGGGGCGGCCATTGCCCGCCACTGGTTCGATGCTGAAAAAGTGGACATGGCCATCGGCTTCGACAATTCGGCCGTCGCGCTTGCCGTCGAACAACTCGCGGCAGAGCATAATCGGATCGCCATTGCCGGCGCAGTGGGCAGCACAGCCTTTACGGGTAAGGCGTGCACGCCGACCGAAGCGTCTTGGATCTATGACAGCTACGCACTGACGACGAGCTTGGCCCGATCGGTGGTAGCGGAGGGCCGCGACACTTGGTTCTTCTTGACCGTCGATTACGCTTTCGGCCATTCGCTTGAAGCCGATGCGACGAGCGCAGTGCGCGCCGCCGGAGGAAGGGTGCTCGGTAGCGTCCGCCATCCGCTGAACACCTCCGACTTCAGTTCCTACCTGCTGCAAGCGCAGGCGTCGGGCGCTAAGGTTGTGGCGTTCGCCAATGCCGGCGGCGACATGATCAACGCTCTCAAACAAGCCAACGAGTTCGGGCTGACGCGCGGTGGCCAGAGCATTGTCGCGCTGCTGGTGTTCATTTCTGATGTTCACAGCATTGGACTTAAGAATGCACAAGGGCTGAAATTCGTGACCGGCTTTTATTGGGATCGTGATGAGGAGAGCCGGTCTTGGTCAAAACGCTTCTTTGCGCGGCATGGAGCCATGCCGACCATGGTTCAAGCCAGCGTTTATTCCGCTATCCGGCATTATCTCCGGGCCATCACTGCCGCCGGCACGGACGAAGCCAAGGCGGTCATGACCAAGATGAGGGAGATCCCGGTCAACGATTTCTATGCCAAGAACGGCCAGCTCCGGGACGACGGTCGCTTGGTCCACGACATGTATTTCGGTCAGGTGAAGAAACCCTCGGAATCGAGGGAGCCTTGGGACTATTACAACATACTCGGCATCGTCCCGGGCGTTAGTGCATTCCGTTCGCTGGAAGATGGTGGTTGCCCCCTGGTGCGGCGCTAATCTCGGTTGCCGGTGATTATGGACTCCCGGTTCACGGGCCGTTGGCCCGTGCCCCGGAATGACCAAAGAGGTAGCTACACCACATCCGTCGAATGAATGCGGCGCTCGGCGACGGCGATCGGCTCAAGCTTGCCGCGTTGCCGCCGCACCATCAGCTTGTTGAGCGCGGCGAGATAGGCTTTGGCCGAGGCGACCAGCGTGTCGGGATCGGCGCCCTTGGCGGTCACCGTGCGGCCGTTCTCCGACAGCCGCACCGACACTTCCGCCTGCGCGTCGGTGCCTTCGGTCACGGCGTGCACCTGATAAAGCTCAAGCACTGCCTCGTGCGGCACCATCGCCTTGATGCAATTGAAGGTGGCGTCGACCGGACCGTTGCCGTCGCGCTCTTCGATCAGCGACTTGCCGTCGACGTCGAGCTTCATGGTGGCGCGCTGCGGCCCGTGCGTGCCGGCGATGACCGAGAGCGAGAGGAGCTTGATGTGATCCTGGGCGGTCGCGATCTCCTCGTCGACCAGCGCCTCGATGTCCTCGTCGTAGACGTGCTTCTTCCGATCGGCCAGCGCCTTGAAGCGCACGAAGGCGTCTTCGAGCTGATTGCCGGCGAGCCGATAGCCCAATTCCTCCAGCTTGTGCACGAAGGCGTGCCGCCCGGAGTGCTTGCCCATGACCAGCGAGCTCTGCTTCACGCCGACGTCCTCGGGCACCATGATCTCGTAGGTCTGGGTGTGCTTGAGCATGCCGTCCTGGTGAATGCCGCTCTCGTGGGCGAAGGCGTTACGGCCGACGATCGCCTTGTTGTACTGCACCGGGAACGACGTGACGGCCGCCACCAGCTTCGACGCCCGCGTCAGCATCTTGGCGTCGATGCCGGTCCAGAACGGCATCACGTCGTTGCGCACCCGCATCGCCATCACCACCTCCTCGAGCGCGGCGTTGCCGGCGCGTTCGCCGATGCCGTTGATGGTGCACTCGATCTGGCGGGCGCCGGCGCGCACGCCGGCCAGCGAATTCGCCACCGCCATGCCGAGATCGTCATGGCAATGCACGGAGAAGCGCGCCTGGTCGGAACTCGGGACGCGCTCGCGCAGCATCTTGATGAGCGCGAAATATTCCTCCGGCACCGAATAGCCGACGGTGTCGGGAATGTTGATGGTCGTGGCGCCGGCCTTGATCGCGGCCTCGACGCAGCGGCAGAGGAAATCGTGCTCGGTGCGGGTGCCGTCCTCGCTCGACCATTCGACATCGTCGGTATAGCGCCGCGCGCGCGTCACCGAAGCGATCACCATCTCGTAGACCTGCTCCGGCTCCAATTGCAGCTTCCACTTCATGTGCACCGGCGAGGTGGAGAGGAAGGTATGGATGCGCGAGCGTTTGGCCGGCTTGATGGCTTCGCCGGCGCGGTCGATGTCGTTTAATCCGGCGCGGGCAAGGCCGCAGACGACGGCATTCTTGCTGCGCCTGGCGATCTCATGGACGGCGGCAAAGTCGCCTTCCGAGGCGATCGGAAAGCCGGCCTCGATGATGTCGACACCCATCTGGTCGAGCAGCTCGGCGACTTCGAGCTTTTCTTCGTGCGTCATGGTGGCGCCGGGACATTGCTCGCCGTCGCGCAAGGTGGTGTCGAAAATGACGACGCGGTCCTTCTCGGACTGGGCTGGAGCGGTCATGATTTAAGTCCTTTTCGTCTGCACCCGCCCGTCGTGTTTTGGGCTGCTGGGCGCTCGTGGGTTCCGTGGCTCGGTTCGACCCCTGAGTGCCCAGGCGCAAACGCCCGGCCGGCCCTCAGGGGGCGATAAGGAGCAGGAGCCCGCCGAGAATGAGGGCGGCGCCGGAGAAGGCCGCGTCGGCCGTCCGGTTCATCGCGCAATTATGGTGGCGAGTCGCCATCATCTGCCCTCGGATCCCAGCGTTGCTGAGCGCGGTAAAGGCCGCGTTAACTGATATGGGACCGTCCCCTTTGTAGCGGAAGATGGTTCGCCTGCGCAAGCTCCTGTGCGGCCAAGCTTCCCCGCGACCGGTCTCGCCAGACCGGTGCGTCACTCAAGCCGCCAGGCTTGCTCAAGGAAGGCGACGATGAAGGCCGGCATCCGCGGATCGAGATCGGCCCGCTGGCGCACGATGCGGATGTCGGACAATTCCGGCCGCGGCTCGCGCGCCAGATGGCGCAGGATCGCCGAGCGAAGCTCCTCGGCGTTTTGGCGTGCCGCGAGCCGTTTCATCAACGCGACATAGCCGCGGTCGCGCACCAGGCACCAGCCCGGCGCGGCGTCGAGCGTCGCGAATTCTACGCCCGTCTCTTCCAGCAATTCGCGGCCGAGACTGCCGGTAAGATCGAGCATGCCGCCGTCCCCGATGTCCTCGGGGTCCGGCGTCCCGCAGGGAAAATAGAGCTGCCCCGCTGCCGCCGTGGAGGGCGCCATCTCGCCGACGAGATAGGCGCCGTCAGCGGTCCGCAGCGCCGCCGCGGCAAAGACATTGAAGACCTGCGGGTCGGGAAGGTCCCAATCGCGCCAGGCGAGAAAGCTCGCGTAATCCGTCTCGAAGCAGGCGCCGCGAAGCACGCCGTCTCCGATCGTGTAGCGATGAACGAGCAGCACGCGGCCGTTCCATAACGCCGGCCGCTCGCGCTGACGAAGAGCAAAATGCCGGTCGATCTCGGCGCGCCGCGCGCTCGCGAACTCCCACAACCACGGCTCGACCGCGATCTCTACGCGATCGAGCGCGATGATTTCGACATTCGGCGGCTTGAACGACATTGACGTTCTGAAATCGACTCGCTTGCTTCACTGTCACTATCACGCTCGGAAAGGCGCGCCGACCCGCCATTCGCAGCCGCACAAAAAACAGCGGGAGCGGCACCCTAAAGTGCCGCTCCCGCGCCTTCTTGATTGAACGATGAGCAGCGTCCGATCAGGTCTTCATCGCCGCCTTGACTTGCTCAGCCGTGATCGGCAGCGAGCGGACGCGCGCGCCGACAGCATTGAAGATGGCGTTGCCAACCGCCGGCGCGATAACCGTGACCGCCGGCTCGCCGCAGCCCACCGCCGGCTCGCCGTTACCGATGATGCTGACATCGATTTCCGGCATCTGGCTCATCCGCATCGGCGTATAGCTGTCGAAGTTCCGCTGCTCGATGCCACCGTTCTTGATCGAGCCCTTCTCGAGCATCGCGAGCGAGGCGCCCCAAAAGATGGACCCCTCAATCTGGGCGCGCACCCCGTCCGGGTTGACGATCGTGCCGACGTCCATGGCGACGGTGACCTTCTTAAGCGTCACTTCGCCGGTCTTGGGGTCGACCTTCACGTGGGCAACGCAAGCCGTCCACGTCGGACTTGTGCGTTCCTGCGAACTCACGCAGGCGACGCCCATCCCTTCATTCGGGCCGAGCTTGAGCGACCCGTAGCCGGAGCGGCCCACCGCGGCACGCAGCGCGTTGGCGAGACGCTTGGCGCCGCCCGCGGTATTCGTCTTGTCGACGCCGGCATTGGCGCCGGCGCCGTCCAGGAGCTTGAGCCGCATCTCCACCGGATCCTGGCCGTTGGCGTGGGCGATCTCGTCCATGGTGCTTTCGACCGCCCAGAACGTCCAGGCGGGCGCGACCGAGCGCAGCTGGCCGGAGGGTGTCGCGCCCTGCGCCAGCTTGTTCTCGAAATTGCGCACCGTGTGGTTGGGGATCGTGTACCAATAGTCGGCGCCGTTGACAGTGAAGCTGTCGAGCAGGCCTTCAGTGGTATCGCCAACTCGTTTCCTGTCCACGGCCGGGGTGAGGAAGGCCGGGATGCCCCATTTCGCGGTCGGCCACGCGCCGATCACGTCGTGCTCCATGGCGATCGGCTTGCCATCGGCGTCGAGGCCAACCTTGACCTTCTGGTAGGTCAAGGGCCGCGTGAAATCCATCTGCATGTCGTCTTCGCGGGCATAGATCAGCTTCACTGGCTTGCCGACGGCCTTGGCCGCGGCGATCGCCGGAATCACCATGTCCGACTCCAGCCGGCGTCCGAAGCCGCCGCCCAGGAAGTGCTGATGGAGCGCGATATTCTTGGGATCGGTACCGGCCACCACGGACGCAATTATGGTCGTGCGGGTGAAGAACTGATTGCCGGTATAGACGTGCCACACGCCGTCCTTCTCGAGGGCGAGGGCGTTCATCGGCTCCAGCGGACAATGGATATTGATGCTGGTCAGGTATTCGGCATCGATTACCTTCGCCGCCTTTTGCAGGGCCGCGGCGGAGTCGCCGTCCTTGACGAAGAGCAGGCCTTCAGTCCCCTCCTTCTGCAGACGGCGCGACTCCTCGATGATCGACTGGTCGGACACGTTGGCGTACTTGCCTTTGTCCCAATCGATCTTGAGCGCCGCCGCAGCCTTCTTCGCCCCTTCGTAGCTGTTCGCTACTGCGACGACCCAGCCAGAAGTCGTGGCGGTCTTGTCCTCGACCACGACGGCCTTGACAAAGCCCGGAACCTTCTTGGCCTCGCTGTCATCGACTGTTTTCACCGTGGCCCCGTAACGCACGGGCGGCAACGCGAGCTTGCCGTACAGCATGTCCGGCGCGAACGCGTCGATGCCGTATTTGGCGGTCCCGTTCGTCTTCGCCGGAATGTCCAATTGCCGTAACGACTGGCCGATCTTCGTGTATTGGTCCGGTGTCTTCAGCTTGATCGCCTTGAGGTCGTCCGCAGTCCAGGTCTTGTTCGCCTTTCCGCCGGCGACGATCTGGGCGTAGCTGAGGCTCTTCTTCGATTTCGCATGGTGGACATGCGAATCTCTCGCGTACAACTCGCTCTCCGGAACGCCGAGCATCTCAGCCGCGGCTTTGATGAGCGTGATCCGGCCGGCGGCGCCGGCGCGACACATCGCGTCGAAGTTCATGCCGGTGCTCCAGCTGCCGCCGGTGATTGCGGCGCCGAGTATCGGATCGTTGTATTTCGGATCGTTGGAGGCAAGCGCGATGGCCATGTCCTTCCAGGACGCCTCGAGCTCCTCGGCGACGAGTTGCGCCATGGTGCTGGCGATGTGCTGGCCCATATCCGCCTTGCCGACGGTGACCGTGACCTTGCCGTCGTTGCCGATTGCGTACCAGACGGTCGGCTCGAAATTGGCGGCGGGAGCGGCCAATGCGTTCTTGATGTCCGGCAGGGCGACGTAGCCGAATACGAGCCCGGTGGCGGCGGTTCCGATGACGAAGCTGCGCCGGTCGATGCTCGGGAGACTGTCGATCTTCTGATGCTTTGTCATGGCTTAGACTCCCCGCATGTCGGCGGCGGCGCGCAGAATCGCGCGCTGGATGCGCGCGTATGTCATGCAACGGCAGAGGTTGCCGTCCATGTGCGCGACGATTTCTTCCTTGGTCGGATCGCTGTTCTTGGCGAGCAGCGATGCGGCCTGCATGATCTGCCCGGACTGGCAGTAACCGCACTGCGGCACCTGCTCGGCGATCCATGCCCGCTGCAAGGGGTGTTCGCCCTTGGGGTCGAGACCTTCGATCGTTGTGATCTTATGGCCAGCGGCCTGTGACACGGCGGTCTGGCAGGAGCGCACTGCCTCGCCGTTGAGGTGGACAGTGCAGGCGCCACACAAACCGGCGCCGCATCCGAATTTCGTGCCGGTCATCTGCAGATGCTCGCGGATGACCCACAACAGCGGCGTGTCACTCGGTACGTCCACCGAATGATCATGCCCATTGATGTTCAGGGTGGTCATTCTCCCTCCAACGGCGGTTTTTTTTCGGCCACGGACTGCCGCCTTTCAGCTCCGTGACGTCGCCGGATTTCGGCGGCCGGCCGATGCATGCCCGCCATTTGAGGGCAGCCCAGCCTGGCAATTTTATTGCACTGCAAAAGAACGCAGCGCCCGGCGCATGCTAGCAACTCGGTAGATCTTAGCAAGACAAATTCCAAACTAGCCGCCGGCTGGTCGCTCACATCTTCGCAAGATCGTGTTGCAGTGGGATTCTGCCCGCGATGTTTTGACCGATGCCCCGATTCATACGTGCCGGCGCCGCTATTTCGTGAAATCGCTCACGGTGATGCCATCAAGGACGCAAGGCTGGCGCGGCGGCAGGTACGTCATGTGGGCTGCCAACGCAAACGAGGCCGGTTCGCCAGCCTTGAGCATATCGTCGAGCGCGGCGTTGGCCCGCTCGATCAGGGGCGCCGCGGTCGCCAGCCCGACAAACCCCATGTTGAAACCGATCGGGTAATAGTAGCCGGACGGCTTAATCACAGTGTCTGGATGTTCGATTCGGTAGGCATCGAAGCGATGGAGCGGAATGAGCGTGGCGTCGTAGTCGCCCTTCTCAAGCTTGGGGAGAAGTTCGCCGCGTCCGGGCACCAGATGAGTGATGCGGGAGATCAAGCGGCCGTGGTCAAAGCTCATCAGGATGGCGTCGGCGAAGGTGCCGGCTTCGGTTCCCACGTTCACGCCATCGAGGTCGGCGAGGCTGGTGATAGGCTTGGCCGCTGCCTTGCCGCCGAGCACGACTGTCAGCGCCGCAAAATGATAGGGCTTGGTCGCAGCCAAAGTGCCGAGCGTCACCCGGCGGCGACGGTCAGCTGGCACTGCGCCGGCGAAGCCGGGCAGCCGCGCGGTTTCCAAGCCGGGCTTGCCGAGATCATCCTTGACCAGCGGATAGCCGCCGAGCAGATCGCAGCGGCCGTCCGAAAGCAGCGCATTGGCTTCGATCTTGGTGCTCGAGTCCTCATCGAGCTTGCTTTCGAACCATTGCACAGCGAGCTGTTGCCCGAGTCGTTTGGCGAGAGATTCAGCAATCAGATAATCGAAGCCGGCGCCGTCCTTGCCGTGGCGGACCGAATAGGGCGGCAGGTTTTCGTTGAGGCACACTCTCAACGTGCCCTCGTTCGCCTCGGCGCCCACCGCCGGCGCGCCCTGACTGATACAGCCGACTCCGATGAAAGCGGCTGCCGCCAGCGTTGGTAACCGGATTGCTCTCACTCCTTTCCTCCTGTTTCCACATAGGCCCACAGGTCGTCGATGTCTTCGCGGCTCAACAAGTCCCCCCACGGCGGCATACGCCCGTTCTTGCCCTCGGCCACCGCATGCACGAAGCGCGTTTTGTTGTCATGAGGGAACTGCCGCAAATCGTAGGCGACAGTGCCGGGATTGACCATGTTGAACCCATGGCAATGCGAGCAGTTGTGCGCGTATAGCGCCTTGCCTTTGGCGACTTTGCCAGCGTCGGCCTGCTCGGATTGGGCGACTACGATTGGCGTCGCTTCCGCTGCGGACGCGGGTTGCCAAGCCGGCGTCGTCGCGATCAATACGATCGCGACGACGCCGAAACCGATTTTCACCTTCATTGCGTATCGCGACAGTTCGACGAGGTCGCTGCCAGCGACCTCGTCCGTTGTCTCACTGCGGAGCCAGAGCGAACACCCAGAGCGATCCGCCGGCGGGAACCGAAGCCAGTCGCGTGTCGCCGGAGAACAGCGAGTAGACGCCGCCGATACCGCTGGCCACCGCGACGTACTGCACGCCGTCCTGCTCCCAGGTGATTGGCTGACCTTCGACGCCCGAACCGGTTTGGAACTGCCAGAGTTTCTTGCCGGTGTCGGCATCGAAAGCTTCGAACTCACCCGTCAGCTGCCCGGAGAACACCACGCCGCCGCCGGTCGACAACACGCCGGAAAACCGCGGAATGTCGCTGCCGTTTTCCCATTTGGTCTTGCCGGTCAGCGGATCGATCGCCTTGAGATAGCCGCGCGGTCCCTGCGGCCACTCCCAGAGATCGCTCAGATCCATGCCGACGTACCACTCTCCGGCCTTGTAGTCCGCCTGGACCGCCTTGTAGTGGCCGCCGAAATTCAGCGTGTTGGCATAGGCAGTTCCGTTCTGCGGATTGAACGACATCGGTTCCCAGTTCTTGCCGCCCAGGATCGATGGCCATACGACCACCTTCTCGCCGGCGCGCGCTTTGCTGCTGACGTCGGTCTCGACTGGCCGGCCGGTCTTCATGTCGATGCCGGAAGCCCAGTTCACCTTGACGTACGGGTTGGCGGCAAGGAGTTTGCCGTTGGTGCGATCGAGCACGTAGAAGAACCCGTTACGATTGGCGTCCATCAACACCTTGGTCGGCTTGCCCTCGATGTTCATCGTGGCCAGCACCATCTCGGCGACCGAATCGTAGTCGAACGGATTGTTCGGCGAGAACTGGTAGTGCCACTTGATCTTCCCTGTCTTGGGATCGAGCGCCAGCACCGAGCAGGTGTACAGGTTATCGCCCGGCCGGCCGGCGGCATTGAACGGACCCGGGTTGCCGATGCCCCAGTAGACGGTGTGCAGCTCCGGATCGAACGACCCGGTGATCCAGGTCGATCCGCCGCCGAGCTTCCAGGTGTCTCCCGGCCAGGTGTCGTTGCCAGGTTCGCCGGGTCCCGGGACCGTATAGGTGCGCCAGAGGTGCTCGCCGGTCTGCGGATCCCAGCCGTCGATGAAGTCGCGCGTGCCGAATTCGGCGCCGGAGATACCGGTGATCACCACGCCGTCGGCGACCAGCGGCGCAACCGTCATCGAATATCCGGTCTTGAAGTCGATCGCGTTCTTGCGCCACAGCTCCTTGCCGGTCTTGGCATCGAGCGCGATGACATTGGCGTCGAGCGTGGTGCGGAACAGCTTGCCGTCATAGATCGCGGCGCCGCGATTGATGATGCCGCAACAGACGATGCGCGGCGTTTCCGGCGGGTACTCGACCTTGGTCTTCCAGATCTGCTTGCCGGTCTTGGCGTCGATTGCCATCGTGGCGCTGTTGCTGGTGACGTAGAGCACGCCCTTGTAGACCAGCGGCTGGGATTCCTCGCTCCGATTGTCGTCGAAGCTGTAATTCCACACCGGCACCAGGCGCCTGACGTTGTCCTTGTTGATCTGCTTGAGCGCGCTGAAGCGCTGCAGGTCGTAACCCATCCCGTAATTGAGCACGTTGCTGGTGTCGGTCGATCCCTTCGCCAGCTCGTCAGCCGTTTGTGCCATCGCAGTCGGCGCAAATAGCAACGCCAATCCGACAGCCCACAATGTGGTCTTCATCTGGAGATCCTCCCTGGGAGCACGTCCTTTCGCTACCGCCATCGCGGTGCGAGACGTGTCGTTATTGCTTTGGTTCAGTTTTAGACAGTGCAGTCTCGTCCGCGTGTTGACGAAACGGTCCGCGCGCGGACACCACCGCTATACTACCCCAAGGTGTCCCTCCGGCGTCAAGCAGGACGACGCCTTACGGTGGGAATTTCTCCCTGGAAGGCGGCAGTCAATTCCCCAACCGATCGACTAGGCGCGATCTTTGATCCGAAAGGGCTCGCCCCCGCGAGCGCGCCTTACCCCAAAATGCAGTGGATCAATTCCGCGACCGATCGACCAGCGCCCGATCCTTGATCCACGGCATCATCGCCCGCAGCTTGGCGCCGACGGCCTCCGCGGGATGCGCTGCGAGCTTGCTGCGCATGGCCTTGAATGATGTCTGGTTGACCTTGTTCTCCAGCATCCAGTCTTTGACGAACTTGCCCGATTGGATATCGGCGAGAATATTCTTCATTTCGGCGCGGGTCGCGTCGCTGATCACGCGCGGGCCGGAGACATATTCGCCGTACTCGGCCGTGTTGGAGACCGAATAGTTCATATTGGCGATGCCGCCCTCGTAAATCAGGTCGACGATCAGCTTCATTTCGTGGATGCACTCGAAATAGGCCATTTCGGGCGCATAACCGGCACCAACGAGCGTTTCATATCCGGCCTTCATCAGCTCGACGACGCCGCCGCACAGCACGGATTGCTCGCCGAACAGGTCGGTTTCGCATTCCTCGCGGAACGTGGTCTCGATGATGCCGGCGCGGCCGCCGCCGATGGCGGCGCCGTACGACAGGCAGAGGTCATGCGCGTTGCCGGAGGCGTCGCGATGCACCGCCATCAGCACCGGCACGCCGGCGCCGCGCAGGTACTCGGAGCGCACGGTATGGCCCGGGCCCTTGGGCGCGATCATCATCACGTCGAGGTCGGGCCGCGGCTCGATCAGGTTGAAATGGATATTGAGCCCGTGCGCGAACATCAGCGCCGCGCCTTGTTTCATGTTGGCGTGCAAATGACCGTTATAGATGTCGCCCTGCAGCTCGTCGGGCGTCAGCATCATCATCACGTCGGCCCACTTGGCGGCCTCGGTCACATCCATGACTTTGAGCTTCTCGGCCTCCGCCTTCTTGACGCCCTGCGAGCCCTTGCGCAGCGCCACGGCGACGTCCTTGACGCCGGAATCGCGCAGGTTGAGGGCATGAGCGTGGCCTTGGCTGCCGTAGCCGATGACGACGACCTTCTTGCCCTTGATCAGGTTCAGGTCGGCGTCACGGTCATAATACACGCGCATAATCTTTATCCTTTTTTGCGGCACCGCCGCGGCGGGCGGCGGCGAAGAAACCGGATGTTTCGTGGCCAAAAGCGCCGCCGAGGTCAAGACACTTTGGCACCTTTCGGCCGTGTGCCGACCGCCGAGCTGTGCGGCGCCGGGCCGACTAGCGGCTCGTTCATCTGTACCCTGCCGTTCGCTCCGCGCGCTGCGGTTGGCGGCGTCGCCGCGCCGTCGAACTGCTCGCGCGCGCGGGCGATTTTTTCCTGGTTGCGGATCGCCCAGGCGCCGAGCGCCGAAACCGGGTCCAACAGATCGCGGCCGAGCGCGGTCAGCGCGTAATCGACCCGCGGCGGAATGGTCGGGAATGCTGTGCGGGTGATCAGACCGTCGCGTTCGAGACCGCGCAGCGTCAGCGTCAGCATGCGCTGTGAAATGCCGCCGATCTGCCGCCGCAACTCGTTGAACCGCAATGGTCCGGCGCCGAGCCGGCTGACCACCAGGACCGACCATTTGTCGCCGATCCGGGCCAGCACGTCGCTGATGGCGCGACAATCGGCAGGCAAATGCATGTGGCTTGGTTTCATGAATGTGCCTTCTTGCACCCCGGCAGCCTAGGCACCTATTTAGCGTCAGTTATGAATTTTAACTAGAGGGTCTTACCCATGGCAAAGCCGCACCTTGCCGTCGTCGTCGGCAGCAACCGCCGCGAGTCGATCAACCGCAAACTGGCGCTGGCGCTGGGCGAATTGGCGAAATCCCAATTCGAGGTCGAGTTCGTGCGCATCGACGATCTGCCGATGTACAATCAGGACAACGAAGGCAAGCTGCCGGACGCGGTTGTCCGCTTCAAGAACCAGGTCGGCCGCGCTGACGGTATCTTGATCGTCACGCCGGAGCACAACCGCTCCATTCCGGCGGTGCTGAAGAACGCCATCGATTGGGGCGCCCGTCCTTATGGACAGAATTCCTGGGCGGGAAAACCGACTTTCATCACCGGCACCTCGCCGGGCGCAATGGGCAGCGCAATCGCGCAACAGCACCTGCGGTCGGTGATGGTCAGCATGGGCACCATTCTCCAAGGCGGCGAGGCCTACGTGACATTCAAGCCGAACTTGATCGATGATCGGGGCAATATCGGTGACGAGAGCACGCGTGAGTTTCTGCAAGGCTTCATCGATCAGTTCGCCACGCTGGTCGGACGCTTGTCGCAGCCGCTCGGCGAGCGTTCGGCGGCGTGACCTTTGCAAGCGTCATGGCCGGGCTTGTCCCGGCCATCCACGTCTTAGCTGCGCTCAAGATCAAGTCGTGGATGCCCGGCAGATAAACGAGCGAAGCGACGCCGTTCTACGAACCGCTATGGCCGGGCATGACAAATGACTTACATCCCCTCCGCTCCGCGGGAGATGGCGACGATGCCGGTGCGCGAGACCTCGACCAGGCCCAGCGGTAGCATCAAGCTGACGAAGCTTTCGATCTTGTCGGAGGCGCCGGTGATCTCGAACACGAAGCTTTCGGTGGTGGCGTCGATGACGCGGGCGCGGAAGGCGTCGGCAAGCCGCAACGCCTCCATGCGGTGCTCGCCTTTGCCACGCACTTTCACCATCGCCAGCTCGCGCTGCAGCGACGGACCGCCCGTGGTCAGGTCGACGACGCGGTGCACCGGCACCAGCCGATCGAGTTGATTCTTGATCTGCTCGATCACCATCGGCGTGCCGCGAGTGACCACCGTGATGCGGGACAGATGGCTCTCGTGCTCGGTCTCCGAGACCGTGAGCGAATCGATGTTGTAACCGCGACCGGAGAACAGCCCGATCACGCGCGCCAGCACGCCGGGCTCGTTGTCGACCAGCACACAGAGCGTGCGCGTCTCGATGCCCTGGCTGACCGGCGCGGCCGGATAGTGAGTCGTTGCAGCATTGGTATTCACGGCATCCATCCTCAGCGCCTGACAATGGCAAAGGCCCAGTCGCGGCCGAGACCGCGCTTGAGCGCAAGTTCAATCCACAACATGGCGTGCGCTTCGAGCAGGCGGGCGTTGCGCAACGGCCCGGCATCGACCACCTCGAAGCCGAGCGCGGCGACGAGTTCGATGACCTTCGGCTTCGCCGCCGCGTCATCGCCGGCGACGAACATCACCGATTTCACGCCGCGGAAAATGGGATCGGCCATATTGGCGAAGCCGGTCGTGTTGAGCGTCTTGAACACCGAGGCGCCTTTGGCCCAGCCCTGCACCTTCTCGCCGGCGGACATGCTGTGTCCGATCTCGAGGCCGAGACCGTCCGGTCCCATTGCCAGCGGATTGGTGGCGTCGAGCACGATCCTGCCGTTCAAGTCGCCCATGGCGCGGATCGCCGCCTCCGCGGCATTCCACGGCGTCGCCAAGACGATGATCTCGCCGAAGGCCGCCGCTTCCACCGCGGTGCCGGCGCGGGCTTTGCCGCCGAGGGTTCGCAGCAACGCCTGCGTCTTCTCGGATTTCGGGTTGTTGACGCCGAAGAAGATGTCGTGCCCGGCCTTCTGCGCCCAGGCAGTGCCGAGCGTGCCGCCGACACTGCCGGCACCGATGATGGCGAGTTTCATTGCGCGATCCTCGTTCCTGAATTGGTTGCGTCGGCGTCTACACCATTACCTTGCCTTCCTCGGTGACGGCGTCCTCGACGCGCTCCGCCGCGTCGCCGAGCAGCATCTCGTTATGGGCGCGGCCGGATGGAATCATCGGGAAGCAGTTTTCCGCCGGATCGACCACGCAGTCGAACAGCACGGGTTTCCTCACCTCGATCATTTCGCGGATCTTCTCGTCGAGCTCGCCCGGATGTTCGCAGCGGATGCCGTGGGCGTGATAGGCTTCGGCGAGCTTGACGAAATCGGGCAACGCCTCGGTGTAGGAGTGGGAATAGCGCTTGCCGTGCAGCAGTTCCTGCCACTGCCGCACCATGCCCATATAGCGGTTGTTGATGATGAAGATCTTGATCGGCAGGTCGTACTGCACCGCCGTCGACAGTTCCTGCATGGTCATCAGCACCGAGGCCTCGCCGGCGATGTCGACGACCAGCGAGTTCGGATGTGCGAGCTGCACGCCGACCGCGGCCGGCAAGCCATAGCCCATGGTGCCGAGGCCGCCCGAGGTCATCAAGCGGTTCGGCTCCTGGAACGGATAGAATTGCGCCGCCCACATCTGGTGCTGGCCGACTTCGGTGGTGATGTAGGTGTCGCGGTCCTTGGTCTGCTGGTAGAGCCGCTGGATCGCGTATTGCGGCTTGATGATCTCATTGGAATTGGTGAAGGAGAGCGATTTTTTCGCCCGCCATTGTCCGATCTGCTCCCACCATGCCTGCAGTGCCTTCTTATCCGGGACGACCGCGCTCTGGCGCCACAGCCGCACCATGTCCTCGAGCACATGCGCGCAATCGCCGATGATCGCCAGATCGACCTTGACGTTCTTGTTGATCGAGGACGGGTCGATGTCGATGTGGATCTTCTTCGAGCCGGGCGAGAAGGCGTCGAGCCGACCGGTGATGCGGTCGTCGAAGCGGGCGCCGACGGCGATCATCAGATCGCAATCGTGCATTGCCCAATTGGCCTCCCAGGTGCCGTGCATGCCCAGCATGCCCAGCCACTGCCGGTCAGCGGCCGGAAAAGCGCCAAGCCCCATCAACGTCGAGGTGATAGGAAAGCCGGTGAGCTTGACCAGTTCGCGCAGCAGATCGCTCGCCGCCCGGCCGGAATTGACCACGCCGCCGCCGGTATAGAACAGCGGGTGCTTGGCGGCCGCCATCATGTCGACGGCTTCTTTGATCTTGTCGAGGTCGCCCTTGAGCTTCGGCCGATAGCCGCGATGCTGGAATTCCTTGGGCTTGGAATAGGCGCCCTTGGCGAACTGGATGTCCTTGGGGATATCGACCACGACCGGGCCCGGCCGCCCGCTGGCGGCGATGTGGAACGCCTCGTGCAGCGCACGCGGCAGATCGGCGATGGTCTTGACCAGATAATTGTATTTGGTGCACGGCCGGGTAATGCCGACGGTGTCGCATTCCTGAAAGGCGTCGTTGCCGATGAGATGCGTCGGCACCTGCCCGGTAATGACGACCAACGGGATCGAATCGCACAAGGCGTCGGTCAAGCCGGTGACCGCATTGGTCGCGCCGGGGCCGGAGGTGACCAGCACGGTGCCGACCTTGCCGGTCGAGCGCGCATAGCCCTCGGCCGCATGCACGGCGCCCTGTTCGTGCCGCACCAGGATGTGCTGCACTTTGTCCTGCTGGAACAGCGCGTCGTAGATCGGCAGCACCGCACCGCCGGGATAGCCGAAAATATGCTCGACGCCCTGATCGGCGAGCGCTGCCATCACCATTTCCGCGCCGGTCATCTCCGTCATGGCTTGCTCCACTCTCTCAACCCACCTTCGCATATTCAGGTTTAGAAAATAAAAAAGGGGCTCAAGAGCCCCTGGACTGCGCACCGCCACGTCTCGCGGGTGGATCATCCACCCGCGGCGGTGCGCCTCGCTACGATAACCAGTGAAGTGATAACGAAACTGCGCACGGAATTGCCCTCGCTTCTCAGATGGCTTTTATAAGCATTGTGGCAATGCGGGTCAAGTCAAATGCGGCCGCAATTTGACGCCGCAGCCGGCAGCGCTCTTCAAACATGCGTTTGAAATCGGCGCGGCGCGCAAAACTGCTTCTGTTAACGATCGCTCGGCGTCACAGCGCAGCCGCGATTTCGCGCGGGAGCGGTCAGCAAATCGCCCCCACCGCCTGCTCTGTTCGGCTCCGGCTTCGGCTGGCGCGGGGCAACGGCCCGCGACGCCGGCATTCTCCGCTGGAGGTGAACATGTCTGCGGCAGCATTGATGACGGAAGACGGCGGTACCGCCGACCTGATCGCAGGCGATTGGGCCCGAGCTTTGCGCCGCGGCACCGCCGTTCTCGTCGCCTTGTTGGCTCTCGCAGTTGTTCTCGCCGCGCCGGCTATCGCGGTGCCGCGGCCGAGCGCGGCGCTCAATTCGACCGACGCGATCCTCAAATGGATCAACGCTTATCGCGCCAAGCCGGAGCCGGAGGCGCTTCCCGTCCTGGTGCGCGCGCTGAGCGAACGGCAAGCCTTCAAGGATGCGGAAACTTCCGGCGCCTATGTCGGCTTCATCGCCGGCGTGCTCGGCGCCAATCCGGACCGCGCCGCCGCGCTGATCGCCAAGATGCTGCCGATCGCGGCGGCCGATCATTGGGTGCTGGTGCGCGCCATTGCTTATTCCGGCCTGCCCAACTGGAAGGAACTGCTCGCCACCTTTGTCGACCGCATGCCGACGCGGCGCGCCATGATCGACAAATATCTCGACGGCAAGCTGCCGACGCTCGAGCAGATCGACTACCAGCCCGGCAAGCCCGGCATGCTCGACAAGATCAAGCGCGTGCTGAAGATCGGCAACGACCGCAAGAAAGCGGTGGCCATCGCGCCAAGCCCGGAGCTGATCGACGTGTTGTGGGGTAGCTATCTCGCCACCGGCTCGGATCTGCCGATCACCCGCATCATCAAGCTTTTGCCGCTGGCCAAGGACAAGGACAGCGTCGACAATCTCACCACCGGCAGCGCCGCCAAGTTCACGCTCGCCGGCAACGCGGTGCGCGACCTGCGTCTGCTCGCGATCCTCAAGCGCGAGGTCAAGAACCAGCCCGAAGCGGTCGTCGCGATACTCAACGAGGTGATCGAGACCGCGGAGACCGTCGACACCGCGCGCATGCGCAAGGAATCGCTCGCCGCGATCGACGAGCTCAAACAGAAGGGCCCGGATTCCAAACGCGAGCTGACCGGCTGGGGTCAGGTGGGGCAGGGCGCCTTGGCGATGGGCTGCGTGGTCGCCGCCGCCGCCGGGCAGATCGAGCTGGGCATCCCCTGCGTGGTCGGCGGCGCGGCTTACTCCGCCGGGATCCAGTACATCTCACACTAGATTCCGTCGCCGTACCGTTAGCTCGGCGACGTGAAGTAATCGATGCGAACCGGCTGGTCGAAGCGGCCGCCATGCGCCGCGCTCGTCTCGGCGAAGCGGCGATGCACTTCCGGCGCCAGCACGGCTTCCTGGGTGTAGCCGTTGAACCGCATGTTGGCGATCATGCGGTCGGCAAAGGTGTCGAAATCGGCATAGCTTCGCTGATCGGCGTAGCTCAGGACCTCGGCGGCCGCGAAATGCGGCCGGGCAAAACGGGCAAGCGCCGCGGCCGCGGCTTGTCGCACCGCCGTCTCATCATGGAACGGCGCAACGACATAGTGGTGCGGGCCTTGCGCCAGCGGTTCCGCCACATAAAGCCGGCCCGACGGCCGCAGCAGCCGGCGCGCCTCCGCGAGCGCGGCTTGTAGCTTTTCGCCCGGCACATGGTGCAGCGAGAACACAAACAGCACGAGATCGGCTTGGTGATCGGGCTCGGGAATGGCGTCGGCCGCCGCCTTGACCAGACGATAGCTGCCGGCGCCGTGCTCGGTCCACGCGGTCTCCGCGATGAACGGATCGCAGCCGGTGACCCGAGCGCCCAGCGCCGCGAGCGCGCGCGTCAGGCGTCCCTCGCCGCAGCCGATATCGATGATGCGCAGCCCGGCGACCGGCCCGACCGTCGCCACCAGCGCATCGAAATGCGACACGGCGCCGAGATCGCGACTGGAAGGCTGTGCCATGGTTCATCCGCTCCCATGCCGCGCCGGCAACGCGAGCAACGCCAAGCTATCGCGCCCGCGGTTCGCCCTCATTCGGATCATCGTATCATCCGGCCAGCGACCGCAACTGCGCCTCGATGGCGGCGAGCGCGGCTTGCGGCTCGACCCAGGCGAAGTCGGGCAGCTGATTGCGGAACCAGGTCGCCTGCCGTTTGGTGTATTGGCGGGTATCGCGCTTCGCGCCTTCGACCGCGTCCTCGAGCGTGATCTCGCCGTTGAGATGGCGGATCAGCCACGGCACGCCGTGCGCCTTCATCGCCGGCAAATTGGGATTGAGGCCGCGCGCCGCCAGCGCGCGCACTTCCTCGATGGCGCCGGCCGCGATCATGGCGTCGAAGCGCGCATCGATCCGCCGCAACAGCTCGTCGCGGTCGGGCATGAGGAAGATTTTTGCCGCACGCGAGGGGTTGAGGTTCGCCGGGTTGCCGGCCTCGTGCCACGCCAACAGCGAACGGCCGGTGGCCAAGACCACTTCCAGCGCGCGGGTGACGCGGGCCCGGTCGCCGGGCATCAGCCGCGCCGCCGCTGCAGGATCGCGGCTTTCCAGTTCGGCATGCAGCGCGGCGACGCCGTCGCTTAAGAGCCGCGCCCGCACGGTATCGCGGATCTCCTGTGGGATCGGCGGCACGGCGGCAAGGCCGCGCGTCAGCGCATTGAAATAAAGCCCGGTGCCGCCGACGATGACGGCCGCGCGGGATTGGCCTTTCGCCGCCGCCAGCGCCGCGGCGGCGTCCGCGCACCAGCGGCCCACGGAATAATTCTCCGCCGCGTCGACATGGCCGTAGAGCAGGTGCGGCGCGCGCCGTTCCTCCGCCGGCGTCGGCCGCGCGGTGATGATGCGCAGATCGCGGTAGACCTGCATGGAATCGGCATTGATGACGATGCCGCCATGCTTTTCGGCGAGCGCCAGCGCCAGCGCCGATTTGCCGCTCGCGGTCGGGCCGGCAATGAGGATGATGTCGGGTTTGCCCACGGGGTTGACGTAATGCGCTTTTGCGCGAATTAAAATCCCGCACGCGACCGCATGTAGCGGATGGAGTGAATTCACTTGACCCTGATAAAGCCCTTTCGCGCGCTGCGGCCGGCGCCCGGACGCGCCGCCGAGGTTTTGGCGCCGCCCTATGACGTGCTCTCCAGCGCCGAGGCGCGCGAACGCGCCGCCGGCAAGCCGTGGAGCTTTCTCCACGTCTCCAAGGCCGAGATCGATCTCGATCCGGCGGCCGATCCCTACGACGGCGCGGTCTACGCCAAGGCGGCGGAAAATTTGCGGCGCATGATCGCCGCCGGCGTGCTCCTGCGCGACGACAAGCCCTGCTACTACGTCTACCGGCTGACCTGGCGCGGCCACGTCGAGACCGGCTTCGCGGCGGTCGCCTCGATCGCCGCCTATGCGGAGAATCGCATCCGCAAGCACGAGCACACGACGCCGGCCAAGGAAGACGACCGCGTCCGCCAGATCGAGGCGATCAACGCGCAGACCGGCCCGGTGATGCTGGCCTATCCAACGGCGCCTGCGATCGACGCCCTGCTCGAACGCGCCGCCGCCGGCGCGCCGCTTGTCGACGTCACCGCCGATGACGGCGTGCGCCATCAGCTCTGGGTGATCGGCGACGAGCCGATCATCGCGGCGCTGACCGGCGCGGTCGAGGCGTTGCCCGCGCTCTATATCGCCGACGGCCATCATCGCTCCGCCGCCGCCGAACGCGTGGCGGAAGCGAGAAGCGGCGAGGGCGCGCACGGCTATTTCCTCGCGGTGCTGTTTCCGCAGGCCGAGATGACCATCCTCGACTACAACCGCGTGCTGCGCGACTTGAACGGGCGCAGCGCCGAAGAGCTGCTGGCGGAACTGCGCCGCCGCGCCACGGTGGCGCCGAGCGACCGGCCGGTGCGGCCGGCGGCCGCCAACGAGATCGGCATGTTTCTCGCCGGCCGCTGGTACCGCGTCACGCTGCCGCCGGCGCGCGCTGAAGACACGGCGCAGCCGGCCGGGGCCGCCGATCCGGTGGCGCGGCTGCCGGTGACGCTGCTCACGCGCCAGATCATCGAGCCCATCTTCGGCATTACCGATCAGCGCCGCGACAAGCGCATCGATTTCGTCGGCGGCGGCCGCGGCCTCGGCGAGCTCGAGCGGCTGGTCTCGTCCGGGACGATGGCGGTGGCCTTCGCGCTCTACCCGACGCAGATGCGCGACCTCATGGCGGTGGCGGACGCCGGCGCGGTCATGCCGCCGAAATCGACCTGGTTCGAGCCCAAGCTCGCCGACGGCATGGTCAGCCACATGCTCGATTGAGCGCGCTCCGTTTCGCTTGCGGGGAGAGGGTGGGTTGGGGGGCGTTGCCGCTCTCGTCATTGCGAGCGAAGCGAAGCAATCCAGTCTTTTGAGCCACAAGGCTCTGGATTGCTTCGTCGCGGAGCCTGTCATCGGGCCGGCCACTTCGGGCCGGACCCGTTGGCTCCTCGCAATGACGAAATAAAAGTTCCTTCCCGCGACGCCCCCACTCGCTCAAAACAGCCACAGCCCGTCCGAACCCTGGCTCGAACCGATGGCCATCAGCCCCAGGAGCGGCTCGCACAATTTCCTCGCCTGCGCCTGCTCCGCCTCCGACATTTGCTGCTTGCGATTCCAATAGCAGGGATGCGGGAACAGGCAGCGCCGCGCCCGCTGGCAGCGCAGTTTGTCGCAATTGCGCCAATGGCCGAGCAGGGTGCACATCGCCTGCGCGATGATCGCGTGCCTGTTGCGGTAGGGCAGGCGCGCCCATTGCGTCCGGCTCATGCGCAGCGGGAAGCGCCAATTCGCGGCCGACACTTTTCGTCGCATGGGGGGTCTCCTGTCTCTCGCTCCCTCGCCCCGCTTTCGGGGAGAGGGTGGGGTGAGGGGGCGTTACCGCTCTCGTCATTGCGAGGAGCCAACGGGTCCGGCCCGAAGTGGCCGGCCCGATAACAGGCTCCGCGACGAAGCAATCCAGAACACGCGACGGGGACTGGATTGCTTCGCTTCGCTCGCAATGACGAAATAAAATCGCGTTCCCGCAACGCATCCGCACCTCCCTCTCCCCGCGTGCGGGGAGAGGGTAACTGCACGCAATCCTTCCAGGTGTTCGACGCTAGCTAAAGCCAGGCATACCACTGAATCTGGAAGCAGCGTCGTCGCGATACCACCCATTTCAGTGATCCCTGTTCTTGCATCGATAAGCAAGAAATCAGGATTATAACTCGCTCGGATTCTTTCCTTTAGGTCTAGAAAAAACGGAACTCCCGTCGGCTGTTTTCCATAGAATATCTCATACCAATTTACTTGTGAAAGAAGTCGCCAATATTCCCCGGATGGTGCAGTACCCGCCGGCATGATGTGGATAGCGCCCGCACCATCTGCAACCTTCAACTTGGTCGTATAATTTTCAAGACTTTGTGGAAGCGGTTGCTGCTTGAGAAAAGCAACAAGAATATCGACGATCCCGGGACCGACTGAAAGCCGCTTCGCCTCAGAGCCCAGTTCGAATTTGTAATGTAGGCCGGGCGCCTCTAGATCAAGATCCAGTGCGAAAACACTCTTCCCAAGGGTAGAGAGATACTTCGCGGTGTCAGATCCAGCTTTGCGTCAGGGTGCGCCGCGGCAATATTCTTTTTCAGTTGCTCAATTGGTTTCATTTTTCGTCTCCGCTCGAAGGTCCGATATCTTCCTTCCGTCCGATCCGGCAAGGTCGATTTCAACTGCTCCGTCCAACCGCTCGATGAACAAGGAACCGTTGTCGCCGAAGAACGTGCGGTGTCCCCTTTGTCTGAATGCCCTAAAGCGCTTTCATGGTCTCGCTCCTTGTTGCCGACATTTCAAATGCCGGCCTACGGCGTCAAGCCGCTGGCGCCGCATGTGCGGCGCCAGGTTTTGTCCCGCCGCAAAATAATTCCCGCGCGCTTTCAGGGCACGCGATCTGGCGTCCCCGCGACGCCCTTGGTGAAGGAAACCTCCGCAATGTCGGCAACAGGCTTCACCGATTTCGACGCCAGCCCGAAGAAATAGCTCGTGGCGCCCGGACAGACCGGCGCCGTGAACGTGAAGACGATCTTGACGCCGTTTTGCACCGCCGCCTTGAGCCCGACCGTGCCCGGCCCGCCGGAGGTTACCACGAACACATCAGAGGGGCCGTGTGGAGGAGCACTGGGATAGGGCAGCGGGACGACACCGCCGGGAAAATTGATCGTCATCCCGGTGACGCAATTTGGCGCCCCGCCCGCCGGTACACTGACGTTCGTCAAGTCCACGCGATAGAGATAGGCCATGTCGCCGGCTGCCGGTGTGCCCTTCGCGCCGGGATAGGTGCGCGTCTGCAGCAGCGCGGCGCCGTTGTCGCCCGGCAAGTTGAAGTTGCCAACGCTGTCGTCGACGACCACCGTGCAATCAGGTGGGTTATCGTGGAACACACAATTGTTGGCTGGCCAGCCGACCTCGACGATGGTCAGCGGGCCTGCCTGTGCGGCCGCAGCCGCGGCGAAGCATCCGGCGGCGGCGATGGCTGCAGCCGCTATTGCGATTTTCATTGTCATCTGACTCTCCCAAACGATCCCTGCTTTGCGCTCAGCCGTAACGAGGCAGACAAGCGCTGGGACCGGGTACTTCATTATAGATTGAGGCGTTACCGAAAGCAACTAAAGGTAGTGATGAGCCGAGGGCTACAAAACTAAAAATTAACCCTCGCGATTCTCGCCGCCTTAACGCTCGTCGGCGAGGATGCCGGCATGTCATTACCGCGACCGGCGCTGTCGACCGAGGTGGAAGCCGCGTGGCGGTTTCTCAAGCTCAATTGGCTCGTTTGCGCCGCCATCACCGCCGTGCTGGCGTTCAGTCTCCTCGTTACCGACTTTTCGCTGACGCTGCCGGGCGTGGCGGTCGCGATCGGCTATGTCGGCGTCTACGGCGGCTTTGCCCACGCCAATGCCGCCTCGCCGAAGCGGCGCGATCCGCAGGTGATGTTCGTGCTCGGCGCGCTGGCGCAGACCGCGCTGATCGCCGCGGTGATGACGCCGCTCACCTATGTCGCGGCGGCGCCGAACCTGCCGCTGCAGGACGCCAATCTCCTCGCCATCGACCGGGCGCTCGGGCTCGATTGGGCGGCCTATGTGCGTTACGTCAACGCTCACCCAGTGCTCGCGGCGTGGCTCGGCTACGGCTACAGCATGATCCGCTGGCAGGTGTTCGCCGTGCCGGTGGTGCTGGCGGCGAAGGGGCTTTATCAGCGCATCGCCGAATTCATCTTCGCCTTCGCTCTGGCCTTGATCGCGACCACGATCATTTCGGCGCTGGTGCCGGCGATCGGCGTCTATCAGCAGATCGGGCTCGATCCCGCGAGCCTGCCGAATATCGAAGCCGGCGCCTATCTCGAGCAGCTGCGCGACCTGCCGCCGACGCGCGACGGCACGCTGCGGCATCTCGATCTGTTGGGACTCTCCGGCATCGTCACCTTTCCGAGCTTTCACGCGGCTTCGGCCGTGCTCTATTCCTGGGCGCTGTGGGGCGCGCGCTGGATCAGGCCGATCGTGGTGGTGGCGAACGGCGCGCTGCTGTTAGCCACGCCGATCGTCGGCGGTCACTATTTCATCGACATTTTCGCCGGCGCCGCCATCGCGGTCGTGGCGATCGCGGTGTCGCGCCGGGTCGGACGGATGGTGGCGCGCCGGCAAGCCGGCTTCGCCGCGGCGCCGATCCCCATCGCCGTGCCGGCTGAGTGAGCCCAAAGCTCAGGCGGGCCCGCTCCATGTGAGGCTCGGCGCCGCCCAAATAGGCACGAACTTCATCGAGTTTTAAGGCCGCAATCCTAGCTTGCCCGCAACGCCGAGGCGGAGCCTCCTTTCCCATGTCCTCGCCAGCGATCGATCCTGGACTCGATCCACGCAACGACACCGGCAAATTTCTGTTGCTGTTGTGGGCCGTCGCCGTGTTTTCGCTGTACGTGACTTCAGGCATCAACAGCCTGTCCACCGACGACGCCATGCGACTGGTTGAAGTTCGCGATCTTCTGGCGGGGCAGGGCTGGTTCGACATGACCCAGTATCGGCTCGACCCGCCGGCCGGCGTCGCGATGCATTGGTCGCGGCTGATCGACCTTCCGCTCGCGCTGATGATCAAAGCCGGTTCGATGTTTGTGTCGGCGGCCGCCGCCGAGAAGATCACTCTCGTCGTATGGCCGACCATGCTGCTGCTGGTCTTTCTCGCCGGAGTGTCGCGGCTTGCGCAGCAACTGGCCGGGCCCACCGCGGCGGGCGTGGCGCTGGTTTTCGCCGTGCTGATGGCCCCGGTCCTGCAGAATTTCCGTTCCGGCGCCATCCATCACCACAACGTGCAACTGGTGCTGACGGTCTGGTCGTTGGCCTTTCTTGTGCGCGTGCCGTCACGTCCGCGCGACAGCGCCGCTGCCGGCTTCCTTTGTGCACTCTCGGTCGCGATCGGACAGCAAATGGTACCGGCGGTCGCCGCGCTCGCCGTCGTCGTCGGGTTGCGCTGGGTCGTCGAGGGCGACAAATGCCAACGCCCGACCGTGGCCTTTGCGCTGGCGCTGGCCGCCGGAGCGATCATCCTCGCCGTCGCCACGGTCACCCCCGCGCGCTACCTCACCGTCGAATGCGATGCGATCTCGATCGCCCAGGTCGGTGTTCTCGTTCTTGGCGGCTTCGGCTTGGCTGCTCTCGCCATGCTGCCGCGCCTGAATTTCATCGCCGCTCGCGCGGTTGCCGCGGGCGGCCTGGCGGCATTGCTCGCCGCCACCGTCAAACTCGGCGCCCCGCAATGCCTCGGCGGACCCTATGCGCAACTCGATCCCCGTCTTGCCGCTTTGTGGCTCTCCTCGGTCGCCGAGGCCCGCAATCTGTTGTCGATGCTGCGCGATCTGCCGCAGCAGGTTGCCGCATACTATGGCGTTCCGCTCGCCGCGCTCGTTCTCGGCGCAATCCGCTGCGCGCGGGAAGACGGTCAACAGCGGTGGAACTGGATCGCCTGCACCGCAGCACAGCTGGCGTTTGTGCTGGTCTCCGTTTGGGAATTGCGTGGTGCCAGTGGCGCCAATGCATTGGCTGCCGTGCTCGTTCCCGCCGCGCTGCTGCGGATGATTCCAGCGGCGCACGGCGGCGCCTCCTATTTCGGCATTCCCCGCGTCGCGCTGGTCGCCATGCTCTTTCTCAACCCCCTGGCACTGCTGGCGCTCGGCAGCGGCGCCGCGCATGCCGTCGGGGCGGCCGCCGTCACGACGCGGCGCATCATCACCAGCGGCGACGCCGGCACCTGCCAGCGCGTTGCCGACTACGCACCGCTCGCCACGCTTCCGCGCGGGCGCATGCTCGCCTTTATCGATTCCGGCCCGTTCATTCTCATGCAATCCGGGCACGCCGTGCTGGCGGCTCCCTATCATCGTAATCAAGCCGGCAATGTCGCCATGCTCGACATGTTCCTGGCTGCGCCGAATGACGCAAAACTTCGCATGGCCGCCGACGGTATCGATTATATCGCGTTCTGTCCGGGCGCCCCGGAGCGCTACAATTATGTTGCCGGAGCTCCCGCCAGTTTGGTCGCGGCACTGAGCCGAAGCGATATCCCCGGCTTCCTCGAGAGGATTCCGCTCGACGGTACCGATCTTGTTGTCTATCGCGTGCGGCGCTGAGATGGGTTTCAAATCATCTTCGAGCGCCGACGTTTTCGCGCCGCGCTGCCTTGCGTCGCTTATACGCGCTTGATCAGCCTTAAGATCACCAGCAGGATCACCGCGCCGATAAAGGCGTCGATGATGGCGGCGACGATGCCGGTGCCGATGGCGATGCCGAGATACGGCAGCAAATATCCGGCAATCACGGCGCCGATGATGCCGACCACGATATCGCCGATCAGGCCGAAGCCGCCGCCTTTGACGACCATGCCGGCCAGCCAGCCGGCAATCGCACCGACGATCAGCCAAACAATGATGCTCTGCGGTTCCATGTTTCCCCTCATCCCTTGCCGGCAAGGGCTTGCCCGGTGCGCCTGCAACGACGCCCGCCGCCAACCATAGGAGCTTGGCTGCGCGCTGTCAGCAGCGGCGGCTGATTTGCGGACACTTATGCACCTCAAGTAACTTATTGCGCTGCAACATCAACTGCGGCAGACTGCCGATCAACGATAGACCAACCGACCATATCGCGATCAGCGGTTTGACACGGGAGCCCCCCATGGCCGTCGCGCAGAAGAAACCGTCAGCGGCGCCGCTGAAGGATCTCTATGACATCGGCGAGGTGCCGCCGCTCGGTCACGTGCCGGCGAAGATGCACGCCTGGGCGATCCGCAAGGAGCGCCACGGGCCGCCGGAAAAGTCGATGCAGCAGGAGGTGGTGCCGACCTGGCCGATCGGCGACGACGAGGCGCTGGTCTATGTCATGGCCGGCGGCGTCAACTACAACGGCGTCTGGGCGGGCCTCGGCACGCCGATCTCGCCGCTCGACGTGCACAAGAATCCGTTCCATGTCGCCGGCTCCGACGCCGCCGGCATCGTCTGGGCGGTCGGCTCGAAGGTGCGGCGCTGGAAGGTCGGCGACGAAGTCATCGTGCACTGCAATCAGGACGACGGCGACGACGAGGACTGCAACGGCGGCGATCCGCTGTTGTCGCCGTCGCAGCGCATCTGGGGCTACGAGACGCCGGACGGCTCGTTCGCGCAATTCTGCCGCGTGCAGTCGCGCCAGCTGATGCGCAAGCCGCCGCACCTGACCTGGGAAGAATCGGCCTGCTACACGCTCACGCTGGCCACCGCCTATCGCATGCTGTTCGGCCATCCGCCGCACCTGCTCAAGCCCGGCGACAACGTGCTGGTCTGGGGCGCCTCTGGCGGGCTCGGCGTGTTCGGTATTCAACTGGTCGCCGCCTCCGGCGCCAACGCCATCGGCATCGTCTCCGACGAATCGAAATCCGAATACGTGTTCAATCTCGGCGCCAAGGGCGTCATCAACCGCAAGGAATTCAAGTGCTGGGGCGCCATGCCGCAAGTCGGCACGCCGGAATACGACGCCTGGGTGAAAGAGGCGCGCCGCTTCGGCAAGGCGATCTGGGACATCACCGGCAAGCGCGACGTCGACATCGTGTTCGAGCATCCCGGCGAGGCGACGTTCCCGGTGTCGTGCCTGGTGGTCAAGCGCGGCGGCATGGTGGTGTTCTGTGCCGGCACCTCCGGCTTCAACATCACCTTCGACGCGCGCTATGTCTGGATGCGGCAGAAGCGCATCCAGGGCTCGCACTTCGCCCACCTCAAGCAAGCCAGCGCCGCCAATCAGTTCGTCATCGATCGCCGCATCGATCCGTGCATGAGCGACGTGTTCCCCTGGGAGAAGATTCCCTACGCGCACGAACTGATGCGCACCAACCGCCACAAGCCGGGCAACATGGCGGTCCTCGTCAACGCGCCGTGCACCGGCTTGCACACTCTCGACGACGTCGTCGAGGCGGCGTCGATGCCGGAACTGAGCCGCCAATCCGCCGTGACGGCTTGAGTCCTCAATTGCCCGGCTGGGCTACGTCTTGCTTTCGCGCACGCGCGCGATCGCGGCGTTGAGCTCGCCGCCATAGATGAAAATCCAGGCGCTGTAGTAGAGAAACACCAGCGCCACCATCGCCGAGGCCAGCCCGCCGTAATAGGTCACGTAGGTATAGGCGAAGTCGGCGAGATAGCGGCCGAAGGCGAAGCCGCAGGCGAGCCATAGCAGCAAAGTCGCGGCAATGCCGGGGCACACTGTCAGGAGCCGCCGGCGGCCGGCCGGCAACCACATGTGCAAAATGACCAGCGCGATGGCGATGACGACGCCGCCGATGCCGAAGCGCGCGACATCGTAGTGGGCTCTCAGCGGCTCGATCCAGGGCGCATAGGCGGCGGCCGCCCTGAACACCAGCGGTCCCAGCACCACGAAAAAGGAAAGCGCCAACAGCGCGATGGCGCTGACCAGCACGTAGCCGATCGATTCCAGCCGCAACAGCCACCAGCTTCGCTGCTCGGTGAGCCCGTAAGCGCGGTTGAGCCCGATGCGCAGGCTTTCGATGCCGCTCGAGGCGAAATACACCGAGAGCACGGCGCTGATGGTCAGGACGCCGCCGCGCGCCGTGGTCAGCACGTGGTGAATCTCGCTGGCGATCGGGCCGGAGACCTGCGGCGGCCATGTCGCAATGATCAGGCGGCCGACCTCGTCGGCGAGATTGCCGGAGCCGATGAAACCGGCGAGCGACGTCACCACGATGAGAAACGGGAACAACGCCATCAACACCGACAGCGCGATGTGGCTGGCGATGGCCCAGCCGTCATCGCGATTGAAGCGATAGAAGGCCTCCAGGGCGACGCGGTAGCACAGGCGGAAGGTATTCAATGCGGGCGGCCTCGGCGGCGGGGACTCAAGTTGCTTGTCGGCACGATAGCTCGGCGGCGAGGCGCCCGCATCGGCGTAGCGCGAGCGGTCGACGGCGATGAGACGCAATCTGCCCGTGAAATATTGCTTTTGTGCAGTGCACGCGTCATGTTGCCGGTTCGTCCGGGATCGTCCACAAGCTCATCGGAGCTATTTATGCCGCTTGCTGTTTCCCCCAAGCCCGCCGACCACGAGCTGATCGCGACGCTCGGCCAAGCGGTTTCGGCCGTCGACGCCCTGTTCGCGGACGCGCGCCGGGCGGTTACCGAGCGGGTGATGAAGGAGGGTCGCTCGGTCTCGCGGACGTTCGACCGCGAACAGCGCGCCACCCACGGTCTCGCCTGGCTCGCGACCTATGTCGAGGCGCTGCGCCAGCTCGCCGCCTATGCCGAACGGCTCGCGGCGCGCGGCAATTTCGGCGAGATCGAGGAGCTTCTGGTGCGCATCGGCGCCGGCGAATATCTGGCGCAGATCTTCGGCGGCATTGCCATGAGCCAGGGCGAGATCGTGCGTCTCGCCGATCTCGGCCTTCCGGCCGCCGCGGCAGCGGCGCGCGCGACGCCGGCGGTCGAGCATCTGATCGCTTTCGGCAACACCGCGCCGCGCCGCGCCCGGTTGGTCGAGCTGATAAGGCTACAGCACGAGGCGACGATCGGCGCCTGCGGTCTCGACGAAACGCTCGATTCGATCCGCGAGGAAATGCGCAAATTCGCCGACGACGAGGTCGTGCCGCATGCGCACCAATGGCATCTGCGCAACGAGTACATCCCGCTCGATATCATCGGCCAGATGTCGGAGCTCGGCGTGTTCTCACTCACCATCCCCGAGGACTACGGCGGCATGGGGCTCGGCAAGGAATCGATGTGCGTGGTCTCCGAGGAGCTGTCGCGCGGCTATATCGGCGTCGGCAGCCTCGGCACCCGTTCCGAGATCGCCGCCGAATTGATCCTCGGCAGCGGTACCGAAGAACAGAAGCGCAAGTGGCTGCCGAAGATCGCCTCGGGCGAGGTGCTGCCGACCGCGGTGTTCACCGAGCCCAATACCGGCTCCGATCTCGCCTCGCTGAAGACGCGCGCGGTGCGCGAGGGCGACGTCTACAAGGTCTACGGCAACAAGACCTGGATCACCCATCCGGTGCGCGCCGACCTGATGACGCTGCTGGTGCGCACCAATCCGGCCGAGAAAGGCTATCGCGGCCTTTCCATGCTGCTCGCGGAAAAACCGCGCGGCAGCGACCAGGATCCGTTTCCGGCCTCCGGCATGACGGGCACCGAAATAGAAGTGCTCGGCTATCGCGGCATGAAGGAATACGAGATCGCCTTCGATGGTTTTGTCGTGAAGGCGGAGAATCTCCTGGGCGGCGTCGAAGGGCTTGGCTTCAAGCAGCTCATGGCGACTTTCGAATCCGCGCGCATCCAGACCGCGGCGCGCGCCATCGGCGTGGCGCAATCGGCGCTGGAGCAGGCGCTGAGCTATGCGCTCGCGCGCGTGCAATTCGGCGAGCCGATCGCCAATTTCCCGCGCGTCGCCGACAAGATCGCCATGATGGCGGTGGAGATTATGATGGCGCGGCAGCTCACCTATTATGCGGCGCGGCAGAAGGATTCCGGACGGCGCTGCGACCTCGAGGCCGGCATGGCGAAGCTTTTGGCGGCGCGGGTCGCCTGGGCCGCGGCCGACAATGCCGTGCAGGTCCACGGCGGCAACGGCTTTGCGCTCGAGTTTCCGGTGTCGCGGATTCTGTGCGACGCCCGCATCCTCAATATTTTCGAGGGCGCCGCGGAAATCCAGGCGCAGGTCATCGCCCGGCGGTTGCTCGACGGGTCGAATTAAAATGTAGCCTGAGTTGCGCGCAGCGAGACCCGGTGGGCGCGGCGATTACGATATTCCGAAATCTGTTTGGACCCGGTGGTCCAAGTCGAGCAATGTCTGCTTTGCTCCCCAAGAGCAGACTCCAGACGGCATCGTGGCATGTAAGCGTTGGGCCAATCGCGTCATTTTGCTTTGCAGCAAACAGCGAGCGTTCCAACGATGACTTCCATGAGACTCTCCAGCGAGCGAATTCGATTCAACCTCACTTGGCGAAAGCCGATATCTCGTTTTGTGCTCCACGACGGGCCATGCAAGGTTTCTGAACGAACGATGATAGGAGGTCGGAAATCCGCGGATGGCTTCAGCGGCAGCCAGGCTGGTCACTCTTCTCTAAGTAAAAAGTGTACGTCTCGCAGTCATTCGCCGCCGGCAGACGCGGGGTAGGAACTGTGCGGTTTACCGGCGGTAACAACCTCACGTATGCAACCACGGCCCGCAGATCCTCCTCGTCGAGATTGGACAACTGGTCCCAGGTCATGCCTTGCCAGTGAAGTTGCCTACCGTCTCGGCTAACGCCGCTGCGAATCGCGCGCTTCAATTCAGCGTCGGTCCAGGCGCCGACTCCGGCTTGGGGATGCGCGGTGATGTTGCGCGTCCACAACGTACCGAACGGCTTCCAACTAATCGACGTTCCGCCGCCGCCGTCGGTGCCGTGACAGATGGTGCAGCTCACTGAATACAAGTAGTGGCCGCGCTCAATCATGCGCGCGCTCTCGACTGGCATATCGTGAGTATCCGGCTTGACATCGCCAAGGTTCACAGCTTTCACGAGACGGTCGGGTGGCATGTTGCGGATGCTTGGCCACTGCGACAATACGTAAATGAGTGCGCCGCCGACCGTGAGCGCCAGCACACCCCCAATCACTGACAACATCCTGGGACGCGGGCCGGCGCGTACGAACAGAATGAGCCCCAGGGCTAGCACTATCCACTGCGCATCGACGAGCAACGTTTGAATGCGCGCCGGCGAGCCCCTGGCGGAGTCGATGGCGAAGTTGCCATCGGCATAGGTCAACTCCTTGGGAACAGTCGCCGGCAGCGGACGCGTGAACTTCATCGCAATGGTTTCCACGAGGCCATACGAGAGCTTCGGCGGGATGGAATTTTGCACCGGCCGCGATCCTGTCTTGAGGAAGCTCGCGATGGCCATCGCATCGTCGTCACTGAAGTTGTGGAAATTGGCCCACAGCATTGCAAACGGATTGAGCGCCCGGTCGGGGGCTTGGCCATCGCGCAGCGCTCGGACGATCTGCGGTACGCTCCACTGGCCGAGACCGGTCTTATTATCCGAAGTCAGATTGCGGCTCACTGAGTAGCCGTGCGGATAGTAGCCGATGCGCATACCCCCGGCGAGGAACGCCCCGTCAACGTTGTAAATCCCAGTGCGGTCAATTTGCGTATGGCAAAGGCCGCATACTTCCCAGCGTGTTATGTAGTCACCACGCTGGACCGGGTCGGCGGCAAATCCCTCGCCTCCAAAGCTACCGCCCTTCTCCCATGGCGGCCTGCGGGCGATAGAGGCGACGAAGTTCACCAAGTCCCAGCGGGCGTCAGCAGGCAGCACGCTCGCGTAGGCGGGCATCGGCCCCGGCATGATACCGGTTGTCAGGCGCAGCCAGATGTCCTGTGGCCGACTGCCGCCGCGGAAAGTCCAGGGCGCGGTGAGATCGCGCGCAAATACCGCGTGGCCGGATTCGTCATCAAAACGCTGGCCGCCGCGGCCGGCGTCGCCGTGGCACCCAGCGCAGCCTTGGTCGGCAAACAGCGTCTTTCCGCGGTCCACACTTTCCGGCGAGCTCGGGATCGCAGCGGGGATTTCGATGGGGCGGCCTGGCGCGGAAAAAGCTCCTGAAAACGACTTCACCTGCTCCACGACAGCGTTCAATTCCTCGGTCGAGAGAAGCCCTGCAAAGTAGGGCATCGCGCTGGCAGGCAGGCCGTCGCGAATCGTCCGCAAGAGATCTTCGTCGGTTGGCGGCTCGCCGGCCGCGGTGGACTTGTATTTGAATTTGCCGATTGAGAAATCGCGAGGACGTGGAAACATGGACGGTGCAGCCGGACCGTTCCCACGTCCGTCGGGGCCGTGGCAAACGGCACAGTGCTGCGCGAATATTCGCGCCCCCAATGGCGCACCGGGGTCTACATCCGCGCCAGGCGGCCAGGTCAGGTCAGTGTACAGCGCCGGGTCCGGCCGATATTCCGCGCTGGGATGCGCCAAGCCCACCCGCGCCCAGATGGAGCGGCCGACGTCCAACGCGAGGAAGAGCACGCCAAAGGCCAACACCACCCCCAGCCGAGAGCGTAAGAGCCATTGCATCCGCCGCTCCTTTGCGCTTTCAAATCAGACTGGATTTCCTGCGTGATTGCCGACTTCGCGTGGATGCTAAACTTGTTGTGCGTAGGCGGGAAGCCCAGCAGCGCCCAATAATCTGCCCGCTATTCAGTTCCGTGTGCGTGTGGCGCGACGGGCTGCATCAGAACGACGCCGCTGTACTACGTGCCCCCGCCGGGTGCGCCGGTGTATCCACCTCCGCCTGGGTATGCACCTCGGCCTGGGTATGCGCCTCCGCCTGGGTATGCGCCTCCGCCCGGGTATGCACCTCCGCCTGGCCCTCCTCCGCCTCCGCCACCGTCCTCGGCACCGCCTTCGTGAGCTTGCCTCGGCGTGGGCAAGGCCACCTCACTTGGCGGCCCTGGCTTTTCCCATTTCGCGGCTGAGAAGCCGCACGGTAGTTGCGGTCAAGCAGCCCCGCAAAATCCTGCTGTGCCAGGCGCAGGTCATCGCCCGGCGGTTGCTCGACGGGTCGAATTAAGGCGGGGTTCGCTTTGACCTCTTTATACGTTCGTATGCTTCGATAGCTGCAGAAGTAGCTTTGGCGTCGGTCATCGGACGCGGCGATTCGCCGATAACAGTGTTCCAAATAATCCGCTCGGAAGGCCTGCTATCCCACAGTCGAGCGATGTCTGCTTTGCTCGCACGAGCAGTCTCCAGACGGCATCGTGGCATGTAAGCGTCGGGCCAACGCACTAAATCGCTGCGCGATAGCCCGCTGCGCGGGTAGCCCGACCGCGTGCACGGCAACCGGGGTCGAGATCGTCGATAGCGTGCGGGTCGTCCTGTCTTGAAGATCGAGGTGTCATCAACC
>Ga0187891_1000257_pt1 | contig 55044 bp, 47 predicted proteins | sample June2016WEW_21_4_FD_132990 | JGI IMG/M metagenome (GOLD analysis project Ga0187891, IMG submission 132990) | Peatland microbial communities from SPRUCE experiment site at the Marcell Experimental Forest, Minnesota, USA - June2016WEW_21_40 | ecosystem: Environmental > Terrestrial > Soil >... | reverse complement strand
GATGGCTGCCCAGACTCCACGAGCGGCCTGTATCACTATTACGGGCATGCCGACATTCGCGAGGTGGGCATGTTCGTGCAAGACACGATCACGATCAAGAACTGGTCGTTCAACGTGGGGTTCCGCGAGGATATCTACCGCGGCATCACCAGTGCCAGCCAGCCGGAGCCGCGGCTGGGGATTGCATACAATATCAAGCCAACCGGAACCGTGTTGCGGATTTCCTATTCCCGCTCGCTCGAAACGCCTTTTAACGAGAACCTGGTCCTTTCCAGTCTGGGATGCAACGATCCGGTGATCCACGCCATCATGTCGGAGGTGGGACCTTGCGAGACCTCCCCGCTCGCTCCCGGATGGCGCAACGAATTCCACGCCGGCCTCCAGCAGGCTTTCGGAAAATACCTGGTGGTGGATGGCGAATACATCTGGAAATACACCCACGGAGCTTACGACTTCAGCGTCCTGGGCGACTCACCAATCACCTTTCCCATCGAGTGGGAACGCTCCAAGATCCCCGGCTATGCGGTCCGCGCCAGCATGCCCAACTTCCACGGGCTGACCGCGTACGTGGTCTTCTCCCACGTGGCGGCGCGCTTCTTCACGCCGCAGATTAGCGGCATTGGCGCCACGCCTGGCGGCGCCACGGTTTTCCGCATCGACCACGACGAAAACTTCAACCAGACCACTCACATGCAATACCAGCCATGGAAAAAAGGCCCGTGGTACAGCTTCAACTGGCGGTATGACAGCGGCCTGGTCGCCGGTCCTGTTCCGTGCGCCGGCGGGAACTGCGCGAATGGGCCGGACGGGACCGACTCGGTGGTGGACGTTTCCAACTTGACGCCGGACCAGCAGTTCCAGGCGGGACTCTATTGCGGCAGCATGCACGCCACGCCGACCTCACCGATCAGCCCCACCAGCCTCTGCGCCGCGTCGCAGTACGGGTCCACGCTGCTCAAGATTCCAGCGGCTGGCACGGAGAATGACGACCTCAACCCACCGCGCATCGCGCCGCGCAACCTCTTCGACATGGCCGTCGGCCACGACAACCTCTTCGGCGGCGACCGATACAAGTGGAGCGCGCGGCTGACGGTCGTCAATGTCATGAACAAAGAGGCGCTGTACAATTTCTTGTCCACCTTCAGCGGCACCCACTACGTCAGCCCGCGCGCCATCACCGCGACGCTGGGATTCCACTTTTAGACGCGGCGCTCTCTCTCCAGACCGCGTCGCTTCCATTCGGCGAGCAAGCCGACTAACAGCAGACCCATCGTCGACCAGGAGGCGATGCGGGCGACTAGCATCTCGGTGCCTCCATCGTAAGTAAGCCGGATGACGCAATCGCCTTCGCAACGCGGGCGAATGGCCAGCAGGCCGATCGCATCCCGCGCTACTTCCCGTGGCTGGCCGTCGATGGTGGCGTGCCATCCCTTGGTGTACGTCATTTGGACGGAGATTAGCTGTTGTTTACTCAGCCGCGCTTCGATGGTGGCGTCATGCCGATTCCGCCAATGCATCGCCGCTGCGGGAAGCGCTGGGTCGTCCAGCGCCGCAATGTACGGCAGAAGCGGCGCCACGTCCAGACCGTGGATCGGCGTGTGGCGCACCAGGGCGGCCTCGGGAATTACGTGCGCCAGGCTGCTGGTCCTATGAGGAACCTCCAGGATTTCGTTGTCATCCTGGCTCCACATGCGGCGCAGCGTACCGTCGAACTTTTGCGGATGGGCGTAAGGGTGATACGCCTCCGTGCTGGCCGCGCCGTCCATCGCGATCGCTTGCACGCCGAACGCCTTCAGCCAGATCATGGAATAGTACGCGCCCCGGTCTCCCGCATTTTGATCCGTGTAGATCGTGTACGCGGCAACCAGGCTCTCAAAATTGGGCGAGCTCTGGTCGCAGCAGCCAGCAAGCTGCGGCGTGTCCGTGAAGTCATTCAGCCACACGGACATGGAACCCGGGGCAAAGACACGCGCGTACGGCCCGTTCCGCTCGAGCCAGTCGGCCACCCGGTACTCGATGGTCTGGCGAATGTCGATCGGGCGCATTAACTGCCTGCCATACAGGCTGTAATTCCAGACTTGCATGGCGGCCAGGAGGCAGGCTACGCCAATGGCAATCCTAATCGAGAATCGCGGTAACCGGGATAGTGCGGGCCACAAGGCGAACACCGCCAGGATTGTGACGGCTAACTCGAATAACAGATGAAAGCGCTGCGGCTGCGGGAGAAGATACTTCCCATGGGAGGCGGCGATGATGACCGCACCTGAAATCAGAGTAAGTAGCGCGGAGAACTGAATCAGCCCGCACGCCCGCCAGCGCAATAACACGAATCGCAACGCCCAGCACGCCACCGCCAGCATCGACATCCACTCCAACTGCTGCACACCGATTCCATACGCCCCACCCGCGCGCTGCGCGTTGCCGAAGACCACGCGAACCGTCGAAGGCGGGCACCACGGCGAAGCGATCGCATATCCGACGATCCCAACCAGTGCTACCAGTCCGGCGGCGCGGAGCAAGTCGAATCGTTCCTTGGAGCAAATCCATGCGATTAGGACTATGATTAAGCCCACCGCTCCCGGCCAGTTAGTCAGAACGACCGCCATGCACGACAGGACAGCCAATAAGAAGTGGATCGGCCTGCGGCTGGTGAAGGCGAGTTCCAGAGTCAGGATCGCCAGCGGGATCAGTGCCAGGGAGGCTACGTGCGGCCCCTCGCCATAGTGAACGGCGCATTGCAGCCTGCGGGCGTGCAGCAGGCCGCCGATATCGGCGCGGATTTCCGGCAGCAACACCGCGGATGGGGAGAACAAGGAGTACAGCAGCCCTGCCGTGAAGCTCGGCGCCGGGCGGCCGGTGTATTTCGTAAGAAACCAGAAGAGCGTGACCGGTCCCAGGCAATAGAAGAACGCCGTAACTGCGTGGTAGGCCAGCGCCGGTGAAATGCGGACGCCCGCCGATAGCAGCGCCACCAGCGCGTGCAGCAGCGGTGGATACGTGTTCTGAAAAGGCATGCCACCGAACCAGAGCGGGCACCAATAGAGATCCCCTGCGTGGTCGCGCATGTAACGTGCCAGGGCAATGAAGACTCCTTCCACCGAGCTCATCTGATTCAGGTACTCGGTGCGGTAGAGCGGCGCGCAAATCAGCGCGTTCAAGCCAAACAGAACGAGCGACGGTATCAGCACGCGCCAAAAGCAGCGATGCGTGGGGTCGATTGGTTTAGCGCGGTCGTGCATGAAGCAAGGATCGAGTGTAGCGCACTCCCCGGCCCGGAGGGTTTCGGCAGCATCTGCATGCCGGGATGCAGATCTTACACCGCACACCGAATCATGCCGGTGCGCAAATCGGTGAACCGTAAGGAGAAGACGGCATCGATGTTATTCCCAGCACACTGGAAGCCGAGGTGCTCTTAGAACTCGAAGAGGAGAACTTTGAATGCGCAAAACACTGGTAGCCATTTTGGCGGTTGCGGGTTCCATGAGTGCCGTGGCTTTCGCGGCGGACAGAGAAGTCAAGGTTGAAGACAGACTGGACGCTTCGGCCGACACGCTGCACGACCTAATGAGGGCTGCCGACAAAGGTATCCCCCAGGATCTGATCGATAAGGCGAAATGCGTGGTTGTCGTGCCGGGCATGAAAAAAGCCGGATTCATCTTCGGCGCGAAGTATGGCCGTGGGTTCGCGGTGTGCCGCCAGCAGGGTGGCCTGGGCTGGAGCGCGCCTGCCTCGATGCGGGTTGAAGGTGGAAGCGTAGGATTCCAGATTGGCCTTTCGGACACAGACGTCGTATTGCTGGTGATGAACGATGGCGGAATGAAGCACCTCCTGTCCGATAAATTTACGCTCGGCGGAGAGGCGACCGCGGCGGCGGGCCCGGTTGGCCGCGACCTGGCCGCTGAGACGGACGCCATGATGCAAGCGGAAATGCTGTCGTATTCCCGTTCTCACGGGCTGTTCGCGGGCATCTCGCTGGAAGGCGCAACGCTTCGGCCGGACGGGGATAGCAACCGGGAACTTTACGGCCGCGACGTAACGAACCGTGAAATCCTGACCGGCGACTTCAAGACTCCGGCGGTCGCAGAACGATTTGAACACGCGCTGAATCGGGACTCGGCCCAACGGAGCCGATAGGTACGTCGCCGCTGGGGCCGGGCACGCCCGGCCCTGCCCATCACAAAGTGGCCGAGCCCACCTGGGGTTCCACCCACGTCGCTGAAACGACGATTTTCCATGAGCCGAGGATAACAGAAGTGCAGGCCGGCGCCTGACTGACTGGCACGCATCCGGCGCGTCAGTTTTCCATCTTCTCGGCTTCCTCCAAAGAAATGGGGGCCTGCTTTTGGATGTCGATGGCGAACTTCAGTTGCCGTTCGGTCGGGTGAAAGGCGTTGACCAGCGGCATCGTGATGTCAACCAGTTCGGCTGACTTGTATTTCGCGAGCGCATCTTTGTCCCACTTGGAGACGATGGGGCCGATACCGGCGGTCTTGGCGATCTCGGGTATTCTGTTCTGAATGTTCTTCAGAATGTCGTCGACCGGTGCGGTGCTGAAGCCCTGCTTGTGAAGAAGCGACTGCTGGGCCTTGCCCTGCGCCTCCAACTCCGCAACCCGTTTCTGATTCCCCTCGGCCTTGGCCGTGTTGTACTCGGCCATCATGCCGGCGAGTTGTTTGCCGTTGGAGGCTTGCCAGGCTTCGGAATTAATGAATGCCACCGCTATGGCGCGCGAGTCGTACACTCCGACCCGCACCTTGGCGCCGGATGGATTCGCGGGTTCCTGGGCCAGCGCGGAGGCCACGCACAGGGATAGACAAGCCGCAGATGCCACGATTTCGATTGTTCTCATCGTTACTATCTCCTTACGCAGTTGTGCCAACGTCCGGATGATTCAGGCACCATGGTACTGGAAATGCCAAGCTGCTACAATCTCCTAAACTACGCAATGGACGCCATATGACGCCTCAAACTAACTACTGTTCGGAATGCGGGCGGCCGGCGGACGCTGAAGAACTCGCTCGCTTCGGTGACCGGCTGGTGTGTCCAAACTGTAAGGATACTTATGCGCAGAAACTGCGCGAAGGTGTAGCGCCGGCCGGTTTCGTCCGCTACGGCGGATTCTGGCTGCGGTTTGTAGCTGTATTCATCGATGGCATCATCCTGTTGATTCCTATGTTCATCCTGCAAGCGGTTCTGTCCGCATCGTTGGGTATGTCCATGGCTCGGATGACGCCAAACCCCAACGCCTCGCCGGCGGAAATCTTCGCCACGCTGGCGCCGATGTTCGGCATGATCGGCTTGTCGGCGCTCCTCGGCATGGTCCTCGGCTGCACTTACGAGACGTTTTTCATCGTCAAGTTTGCCGCCACGCCGGGGAAGATGGCCGTCGGAGTACAGGTACTTCGTCCCGATGGGTCGAAGCTCCAGGTAGGCCGCGCCATCGGCCGCTACTTCGCAAAGATGCTGAGCAAAATGACCCTATACATCGGATACATCATGGCGGGATTCGACTCTCAAAAGCGCGCCTTGCACGATATGATCTGCGACACCAGGGTGATCAAGACCAGGGGCTAATGCGGACGAGATGCCCGTACCCTGCGCTCGCTGCAATATGCCGTTGCCCAAATGGGAACTGTTGAACGGTGAGGCTGCCAACTGTACGTCCTGCGGCTCGCGCAATACCGTGCGGCTGTTCCCGGCGGCGCTAGCACAAGGGGCCTCGGCGCGTGCCGAAACGGCGTTGGACGGTGAAGCTGCGTGCTTCGACCATCCCGGCAAGCGGGCCGTTTCGGCCTGCCAGCAGTGCGGACGATTCGTGTGCCAGCTCTGTGCAGTGGAGTTCGGCGACGGGGTCTGGTGCCCTTCCTGCGTGGCCACTTCCAGCGGGAAAGCCCGCTCCGTCAATTCCGACACTTCGCGGATGTTGTACGACACCTGGGCTCTGTTCATACCCTTCGCCCTGCTGGTGATCTGGCCGCTCACCATTCTCTCCGCGCCGGCGGTGGTGGCGCTGGCGATCATGAAGTGGAAACAGCCGCTCAGCCTGGTGCGCCGCATCCGGTGGCGTTTCGGCGTGGGACTGGCGGTGGCGCTACTGGAAGGCGGGCTGTGGATCTGGGGCATCTGGTACTTGGTGGCTGCGGCCCGGAGAGGTCCGAAGATCCCGCCGCATGGTTACGGCAAACCGGCGGCTATCGTCTATGATCCGGTGGCCAAGGCCCGGCCGGGAGCGTGACCATGGAGCAAAACCGCGAGCGGTATCGCAGGCTGCCCGGACGGCGCAGGGGCTTTCTCTTCGGCTCCAGCGTCTGGCTGGGGTCGGACCACTTGTTGCTGGTCAAATCCGCGCGCTTTCGGGAAGAGTACAAGCGATTCTATTTTCGCGACGTCCAGGCCATTGTGACGGCCAGTGCCGCGCGCTTCCACATTTCGACCCGTGCCGTGCTCGTCGCCGTGCTGTGGATTTGGGCGCTGGCGGCTGTCAATGCGCTGCAACAACGTCTGCACCTGAAACTCGGGTGGACTTGGTGGACTGTGTCGGCGGCGTTGGTGATCGCTTGGATATACGTCTCTGCGGGCTGGAGTTGCCGCTGCCGCATTTACACTGCCGTCAGCTCCGAGGAGCTTCCGTCGCTGTATCGCACCTGGACGGCGCGGCGCTTTCTCAAGAAGGTGGAACCCTACCTGGCGCAGGCGCAGGGCGTCATCGAGGGTAATTGGGCGGAGGCGGTGGAAGATAAGCAGATCGGGCCGCTGCCCGAGGGCAGAGTCGGACTCGCCATGCCGGGCGGGACTGCGCCGTTGCCTCCGCCTCCGTCACCGGCAAGGACGGCGCGCACGCCGGTATCCTTTCTATTCGTTGCCAGCCTGTGCCTGGGAGGCCTCGCCGACTTGCTGACGCTCCAGGTGAGCGCGAACGTGGCACGCTGGGTTCTGCTCGGCTTTCTCCTGCTGCAGGTTGCCGCGGCGGTGGCCGTTTTGGTGCAAAACTACATGGGCAAGCTGGTGCCGAGCCTGCGCAACCTGGCTATCGTCGCATTGGCGTCCATCGGCGTCTGGTATTATGCGGCTCAAGTGGGGGCGGCGATGGCTATCGGCTACCAGAATGCGCGATCGAAAAACCCAAGTGCGATTCAGGCTCAAATGCAGCCATTGGGATTACTCAACTATCCCGTGTCGCGCGGAATCGCCGGCGGAATGAGCCTGCTGCTTGGATTGGCGGGCGCGGTCCTGGTGCTGCGCGGCGAGCGGCCGCCCGAAGAGAAGGTTTCCTTCAATGTGTGAGCGAACCAGTGAGACGATGAGTGGGCAAATTGCGCCCGCCACAAAGACTGGTTCGCGCGCTTCGTGGGGCAGGATGGTATCCTGCGGCCGGTTGGCAACCGGCCTGTGCGGGAGCGCGCAAATGGCAGGCGGGTTCCCAACCCGCCGCAGGCTGGCAACCTGCCCCACTTTCCGCTTATGAGTGGTCTGGCCTTCCAACAACGGTGCTGGAATCACGAGGCGCGCGAGGCGGTGTGCCGCTGCCCGCCGTGCGGGCGAAGCTTCTGCCGCGAATGCGTCACCGAGCACGAGTCCCGGCTGTTGTGCGCCGCGTGTCTCAGGCACGCGGCGCAGACCGCGTCGGCGCGGCGCGGCAAACTCCGCCGCCTGGCAGCCGTGGGCATGACCCTCGCCGGAGTGATTCTGGCCTGGGCCATCGTCTTCGGCGCCGGCGAGGGTCTGATCACCATCACGGAACGCTCGGAGCGCATGTCATGGCAAGGCCGCTAGAACAGCCCGGTCCCGTGTCGCTGCTCGAAGAAGCCGCTCACTTGTTGCGCCGCGCTTCACTCGACACCCTGCTCTGCCATTGGACCGGCAGCGTGCCGTTCGCCCTGATGTTGCTGGTTTTTTGGAACGACGTGACGCACCCTCCCATGTCCGATCTCGCCTGCGCCGCGGAATCGCTGGCCGTTGCGCTGCTGCTGATCTGGATGAACTGCTGGCGCAGCGTATTCGCGGGGCGCCTGCACCGGTCGCTCAGCGGCGCCGCGGAAAGGCCGTGGAACCTTCAGCGGGTTTGGCGCCTGGTGGCGAACCAGGCGTTCCTGGCAGCCACCAAGCCCCTGGCGCTGCCGATTTCGCTGGCGGCCGTTTTCCCTTTTGCCACCACGGTCGAGTTCTACCGCAACGCCGCGGTGTTGGCCGGCCGCGAGGACCTCGACCCGCTCGCGGTGATCGCCAAAGCGCGCCACCTGGCGGGCATCGACAAGTTCCAATGCTGGCTGCTCCAGTTCCTCCTGCTTCTGCTCTCGCTGATCGCCATGCTGAACGTGGCGTTGACCCTCATCATTCTGCCGCAGCTCATCAAGATGCTGACCGGGTACGAGTCGACGTTCACCCGCAGCGGCTCAAACTTCTTTGAAAACCGTCTCTTCCTCCTGGTTGTGCTGGGCGCGACCTGGCTGGTTTTCGATCCGTTCGTGCAGGCGGTGTACTGTCTGCGCTGCTTCCAAGGGGAATCGGTCGAGACCGGCGAGGATTTGCGCGCCGGCTTGCGGCGGGTCCGGTCCAGGCTGGCCAAGGGCGCAGCGGCAGCGGTTGTGCTGGCGCTGGCGGTGCTGCCGGTTGTGGCGCGGGCCGTCGACTCGGTGGTGCCCCGGCAACTGGAAGAGGCCGTGCGCCAGACCATGCAATCGCCCGAGTACAACTGGCGAATCCCTCCCCCGGCCACCGCCGCCTCCAACACTCCCTGGATCATCCTGGCGACGGACCGCGCGATTGCCGCCGTTCAATCCGCCGTGAAATGGGTCGAGAGGATGATTGATCGCCTGCTGCGGTGGATCTTCGGAGGGCTGGGCGTCGGGCCGATGCCGCTGGGCGGACAGGCGCCGGCGGCGGCGCTGCACTGGAGCGTCTGGGTGCTGATCGGGCTGGCGGCGGCGCTGGCGGGCTGGGTGGTTTGGCGCGCGGTCAAGTTGCGTCCCAGGAAAGCCACACCCTCCGCGCGTCCTTCCACGGTGCCGGTGCGGCTCGACGACGAAGGGCTCACCGCCGACCGCCTCCCCGAGGCGGGCTGGCTCGAGATGGCGGAACGCTGCCTGGCCGAGGGCAATCTGCGCCTGGCAATGCGGGCATTCTACTTGGCCAACCTGGCATGGCTGGGCCGGCGGGAGTTTCTCACCATCGATCCCGGCAAAACCAATCGCGAATTCGAGGTCGAGTTGCGCCGCAGAGCGCGGCACGCGCCGGAAGCGCGCGAGTTGTTCTCCGCCAACGTTCGAGCGTTCGAGCGGGCATGGTACGGCCTGCACGATGTGTTTGAGGGCGAGCCCCAAGAGTTCCGGCAGCGGGGGGAAGAGATGAAAACGCGTTTGAGCGCGGGGGTCGCATGAGGCGCGCGTGGAGATCCTGGACGCTGGCGCTGTTGGTCGCGGCGGTCTTCCTCTGGGGCGTTATTAGCCTCTTCAACCGGCAGTTCGCCTCCGGCGAACTTTATCCGGAATTCTCCACCCTGCGCACCGACCGCCTCGGAACCAAGTTGCTTTTCGACAGCCTCGGGAAGCTGCCCGGGATCGCCGTCGAGCGCAATTTCCTGCCGATGGAATTCCTGCCGCACGATGGCGCCACCCTGGTGCTGCTGGGAGTGAATCCAATGCAGGTGAATTGGGACGACGCTCTCTTCCTGCGGCCGGTGGAACGGATCGCCAGCCGCGGCAACCGTGTGGTGGTGGGCATGTACATCGATCCGGACAACCCCCTGCCAAAGCAAGCGGCATTCGATCGTCAGGAGGAGCCGAAGACCATGGGCCCGAAGAAGAAATCCAAGCCGGAGACTCCCCAGGAACCGCCTATTAAGACCATGTGGAAGGTGACCTTCAAGATCGAGTCCGACGCGAAGAAGCCGCACCCGCTCTATTTCGGACAGGCCGAAGGCTGGAGGGTCCGCGACCAAATGGGATCGAAGATTCTGGCCATCGAACGCGGCTTCGGCAAAGGCAGCGTGGTATTGATGGCGGAAAGCGCGGACTTCACCAACGAATCCGCCGTCGCCATGGACCGGCTGCAACAGGTCTCCGGGGCGCTCGGCCCGTACCGGCGGATTGTCTTTGACGAAGAGCACCTGGGGCTGGCGGAATCGGGAAGCGTGATCGGGATGGCGCGGCAGTTCCGCCTGATGGGCCTGGCTCTCGGACTGGGACTCTGCGCGGCGCTGTTCATCTGGAGAAACGCTTCGGGCTTTCCCCCGCCCGCCTCGTCCCGCTCCGTCGAGCGCTTCTCCGGCCGCACCTCCCAGGCCGGCCTGCTGACACTCTTGAAGCGGCATATTCCACCCGCGGAACTGGCCGCGGTCTGCTGGCGCGAGTGGCTGAGCACGAACGGGCGCCAGGCGACGCCCGAGCACCGGAAGCAAGCCGAAGCGATCGTGGCTGGCGCAGCCGGGCGGCCGGTGGAGGCCACCCGCGAAATACAAGCCCTGCTGCACGCGAAAGGAGAACTTTGATCTTCGAACAGTTTCAATCCGTCATGGAGACGGCAGTTGCCAGTATCCGCAAGGTGATTATCGGGCAGGAAGAGGCTATCCGCTATTCGATGGTGGTGGTGCTTTGCAATCAGCACGCGCTCATCGAAGGGGTTCCCGGTTTGGGTAAGACGTTACTGGCGCGCACCCTGGCCGCGGTGCTGGGCTCGGAATTCAAGCGCATCCAGTTCACCCCCGACCTGATGCCGGCCGATATTACCGGGACCAACGTGTTCAACTTGCAGCGCCACGAGTTCTCGCTGGTCAAGGGTCCGTTATTCACCACCTTTCTGCTGGCGGACGAAATCAACCGCGCGCCCGCCAAGACGCAGTCGGCGCTGCTCGAAGCCATGCAGGAGCGCACGGTCACTATCGACCGCGAGAGCTTCCGGCTGTCGCCGAATTTCACCGTTTTTGCCACCCAGAACCCGATCGAGAGCGAGGGCACCTATCCGCTGCCGGAAGCCCAGAAGGACCGCTTCATGCTCAAGATCACCATGGGCTGGCCGGAAAATCGGGACGAGCTTTCGCTGGGCCGCCGCTCGCTGGGCCCGGAAGCGCCGGAAGCCGTGCTGCTGCGCGGCGACGTCGCGCCCTGCCTGGCCGAAGCCGACCTGGCCGGCCTGCGGGAAGTGTTGGAGACCGTCCAGGTGAGCGACCAACTGGTGGACTACGCGGTGCAGATAGTGCGCCGGACCCGCACCGACGACGCCATCCTTGTGGGCGCCGGCCCTCGCGCCTCGCAGGCCCTATTGCGCGCGGGGCGGGCCTGGGCGGCGCTTGCGGCGCGCGACTTCGTAAGCCCCGACGACATCCGCGCCGTGGCGCTGCCGGCGCTGGAACACCGCCTTCTGCTGCGTCCCGAATCGGAACTGGAAGGCGTACGCGCAGCGGAGGTGCTGGACCGCATTCTGCACGAAGTGCCGGTGCCGCGATGAGTGCTCTTTTGGGCAAGCTAAAGCATGCCCCACCAGAACAGCATACTTGCAGTGGTGGGGCATGCTTTAGCTTGCCCGAAGAGATGAGCAGCAAGCCATGCTAGTTCCTGCTCCACGCCTGCTCCTGGTTTCCGTGGTGATGGCGCTGCCGCTGGCCTCGCTGGGCGGGATGTTTCCCAATCTGACGGTGGCGTGCGCGGCGGGATTGGTGGTGTGTGGCGCCGTCGCCGCATTCGACGCCATAGCGGCCCTGCGGCGAATTGCCGGGGTGGCGCTGAGCGCTCCGCGGTTCATTCGCCTCACCAAAGACGTGGCGGCCAGCTTTCCCGTCACCGTCGAGCAGCGGGGAGAAGCGCCTTGCACCCTCCGGTTGGGCGTCAATCTGCCGGCGGCCATGGAGACCGAAACGCCAGTGCTGGACGTATCCGCTCCGCAAGGGGCGTCGATCGTCGAGTGGCCGTGTACCGGACGGGCGCGCGGCGACCATGCGCTGCGGGAACTGTACGTGGAAGCGGGTTCGCCGCTGGGGCTGTGGCTGGCCCGCCAGCCGCGGCCGCTGGACTTTTCCTTCCGCGTCTATCCCAACCTGCGCGATCGCGCTACGGCGGCGCTGTTTCTGCGCACCGCCAACCTCGGCATGCGCGTGCGGCGCCAGGTAGGGAAGGGCCGCGAATTCGAAAACCTTCGCCATTACCTGCCCGGCGACAGTTTTGAAGACATTCACTGGAAAGCCACCGCCAAACGCGGCTTTCCGGCGGTTAAGTTGTACCGCGTGGAGCACGCCCAGGAAGTCTACGCGATTCTGGATTCGTCGCGACTCTCGGCGCGCGAGGGAATCCTCGAATCCTTCGTGGACGCGGCCCTGCACCTGGCGCTGGTGGCGGAAAAGCAGGGCGACCGCTTCGGACTGGTCACTTTCAGCGACCGCACCCACAAATTCGTGCGGGCGCGCAGCGGCATGGACCACTTCCGGCTGTGCCGCGAAACCATCTACAACCTGCACGCCCAGCGCGTGAGCCCCGATTTCCGCGACGTCTTCACCAGCCTGCAACTCAACCTGCGGCGCCGCTCGCTGCTGGTCTTCTTCACCTCGCTCGACGACGCGTTGCTGGCGGATAGCTTCGAACGGGATATCCCCCTGCTGGCGCGGCGCCACCTGGTGCTGGTCAACGTCAGGCGCACGGCGGCGCTGCATCCGCTCTACACCGGCGAGCCGGTCACGGATCTGGACGGGCTATATGCCGGCCTGGCCGGCCAGATGCTATGGAACCGCATGCGCGCGCTCGAAATCGCGCTGCAGAACCGGGGCGTGAAACTGACGGTCACCGATCCCGACCGCATCAAAATGCAGGTCGCCTCGGGCTATCTGGATGTCAAGCGGAGACAGATTCTATGATCATCGATCTTCCCCGCTTCGTTGCGGCGGAACGGGCCTACTGGGACGAGCTACACGCCATGCTCAAGAAGCTCGAAGCCGAACCGGAGCGGCGTCTTCCACTCGATGAGATCCAGCGTCTCCACTACCTTTATGAACGGTGCTCCTCCGACCTTTCGCGGTTGGACACTTTCGCGACCGAACCCCAGTTGCGGGCCTTCCTGGAGTCGTTGGTATCGCGCGCGTACTCGGTAATCCACGAAACCCGCGCGCCCGCCAAAATCCGGTGGAAGAGCGCCATACTCGCGTTCCCGCGGGCCTTCCGGCGTCACCTGGGAGCGTTCCGGCTGGCCGTCGGGGTCACCTTGCTGGGTTGCGCCTTCGGCTGGTTCGCGCTGCACATGGACCCACGGAACAAAGCGATCCTGATGCCGTTTCCCGGCCTTCAGGAACCACCCTCCGAGCGCGTCGCCCATGAAGAGAGCGGCGCCAGGGAGGATCGACTCCGCGGCATCAAGGCCTCCTTCGCAGCGCAACTGATGACGCACAATACCCAGGTCACGATCATGGCCCTGGCGCTGGGCGTGACCTTCGGCGCGGGAACGCTGATCCTGCTGTTCTACAACGGCGTGATTCTGGGCGCGGTGGCGACGGATTACATCGTGGGAGGGCAGGGCGTCTTTCTGGCGGGCTGGCTGCTGCCGCACGGCTCCATCGAGATCCCGGCCATTCTGCTGGGCGGACAGGCGGGCTTTATCCTGGCTGGCGCCCTGATCGGATGGGGCGACCGCACGCCGCGGGTTGTCAGGCTGCGGGCCGTGGCGGCGGACCTGGTGGCTATCGTCTCGGGCGCGGCCGTACTGCTGATCTGGGCCGGCACGGTCGAAGCCTTCGTGTCGCAGTATCACCAGCCCGTGATCCCCTACAGCCTGAAGATCGCTTTCGGGTTGTGCGAACTGGCGGCGCTGTCCTTTTTCCTGGGCTGGGCGGGCCGCGAATGAGCAGCGGGCGCGCCACTTCGCTGACTATCGAAACGCCCGAGGGCGTGGAGTTTTCTTTCGATCTCGCCTCACCGGTGACGCGCTCGCTGGCCTGGATCGTGGACCTGGCGGCGATCGGGGTGCTCACGAAAGGGGTGGACAAAACCGGCGAATGGCTGGGGCACCTGAATCAGGATTGGGCCACGGCGATCGCGGTGATTCTCTATTTCGCAATTTCGGTCGGCTACGGGATCGTGCTGGAGTGGCGCTGGCATGGCCAGACCCTCGGCAAGCGGGTAATGGGCCTGCGCGTGGTGGATGCCCAGGGCTTGCGCTTGCAGCTTTCGCAGGTGATTCTGCGGAACCTGCTCCGGCTGGTGGATATGCTTCCGGCCGTCTACTTAGTGGGGGGCGTCGCGTGCTTCTGCAGCCGCAATTGCCAGCGGCTGGGCGACCTGGCGGCCGGCACCATCGTGGCCCGCGAGCGCAGCTCGTACGCTCCCGACCTGGAACAGATGGCGCCCGCCAAATACAATTCGCTGCTGGCCTGGCCGCACCTGGCCGCCAGGCTGCGCAGCCTGGTAAGTCCGGAATCGGTGAGCATCGCGGTCGCGGCCGTGTCGCGGCGGGACGGCTTCGAGCCGCTGGCGCGCATCGAACTGTTCCGGGAACTGGCAGAGTATTTCCAGTCGCTGGTCGAATTCCCCGAGGCGGCTCGCGAGGGCCTCACCGGCGAGCAATATGTGCGCAGTGTGCTGCGGGTGATTTATGGCGGCGGGCGTGGATAAGTGGTGCTCTCGCCGTGAATAAGTTAGTCGAGGTCGATGTCGCGCACGGGCGGCGGGGCGTTGGGGTCTTCCTTGACGCGCTTGAAAAGTTCGTCGAATTTTTTCTCGAGCACCTTGCCGTGCGACTTTTGCGCTTCCACCTGTTTGCGGAAGACTTCGTCCCGGCGCGACTCTTCGCCTTTTAGCTTGACCACTTCGGCCGCCAAGTCCTCAATCGGCTTGGGCTTCTCGGGAATGGTGTGGGCAATGATGGCGCTGGTTTCCGAATCGATTCTCAGGATCGCCTGGCAGCAGGGGCACTGCACATCGAACGTAGCTTTGGCCATGGAACTATAGTACGCGATGGCAGGCTCGGGGCGGTGTCAAGGCTCCGAGGAGAGACGGTTGTGAAGGTTTGTGGGGTCTAATAGTGGGCTTGCTGGTGAGGTGACTCGTTCGGCAGGTCTGCTAAGGTGGGGTCAATCGTCTCTCTTCGGGCCCGTGTAATCCTAGTCACGAGAGTGTATGAGCAATTAGTGCTCCAAACCTTAACTAGCGTGGAATCAACCCCAACATCCAAGACCGGCGCTTCAGCTTATGGAGATTTGGTACCGATGTGTCAGACAAAAGCACCATCTTGTCGCCGGTGGCTACCGTTCGGCAATAATTTGCCACATAGACGGGATGTTATAGTGGCGGGTGTGACGCCCACCACCGAGTCCGTCCTGGAGCTGTTCCGGTTTACGGGGGCGTACCTGGAAGGCCACTTCCGCCTGACCAGCGGCCTGCACAGCGACCGCTACCTGCAATGCGCGCTGGTGCTGGAACACCCGCTGGCGGCGGAGAAACTGGGCAAGATGCTTGCCGGCGCGCTGCAGCCCGGTCTCGCGGCGGGGGTGAGCGTGGTGGTTTCGCCGGCGTTGGGCGGTTTGATCATTGGCCACGAGGTGGCGCGCGCCCTGGGTTGCCGGCATATCTTTACCGAGCGCGATCCGGAATCCCGCAAAATGGTTTTGCGGCGCGGATTTTCGGTGGAGCAGGGTGAAATCGCGTGCGTCGTCGAGGACGTCATCACCACCGGAGGCAGTACGGCGGACGTGATCGCGGTTCTGCAGGGGGCGGGCGCCACGGTGGCGGCTGCCGGTTCCATCATCGACCGCAGCGGCGGAACCGCGGACGTGGGAGTACCGCGCGTGGCGCTGGCCACGCTCAACGTGGCCGCTTATCAGCCCGAGGAGTGCCCGCTGTGCCGGCGGGGGATTCGGCTGGTGAAGCCGGGCTCGCGCCCCGCCTGATGCGCCGCATCCGCATCACCCTGGCGTACGACGGCGGCCCGTTCCATGGCTGGCAGGTGCAGCCCGGCCTGGCAACTATTCAAGGGACGCTCGAAGAAATCGTTTCCGGCATGGAAGGAAGGCCGGTGCATGTGGCCGGCTCGGGCCGCACCGATGCCGGCGTACATGCGCTCCGGCAAGTGGCCGCTTTCAGCATCGAGAACCCGATTCCGCTCGCCAACCTGCGCCGCGCCATGAACCGCCTGCTGCCGCCCGCCATTCGCGTCTGCTTGGCCGAAGACGTGGACGCCGGCTTCCACCCGCGCTTCGAGGCCAAGGCCAAGACTTACGAGTACCGCATCGCGCGCGGGGAGATTTGCAGCCCGTTCGATTGGCCCTTCGTGCATCACTACCCTTACCCGCTGGAGGAAGAACGGATGTTGCGGCTGGCAGCCGTTTTCGAGGGCGAGCACGATTTCAGCGCGTTTGCCGCCTCCGACGACCGCGACGCCGAGGGCCAGTCCAAAGTGAGGACGATTTTTTCCTCCACGCTCGCCCGCGACCAGGAGCGGCTGATCTACCGGGTGCGCGGCAGCGGCTTTTTGAAACACATGGTGCGCAACCTGGTGGGGACCCTGATCGAAGCCGGCCGCGGCAATATCGGCGATACATCCGTGTTTCCGCTGGAGTCCGGCGCCACAGCCCCAGCCAAGGGCCTCTTTCTGGTGGACGTGGAATACTGAGGCGGAGGCAAGAAGTCAGGAGTCAGAAGAGGAAAGCGGAATTTGCGGCGCCCTGTCTTCCGACCGCCGACTTCCTTCTTCTGTCTTGTGACTTCTGACTCCCGGCTCCTGTCTTCCGACTCCCCCGGTTACAATCACACTTATGCGAAAGCTCGCGGTCATCGTTCTGCTGGCGTCCTCCGTCTTGGCACAGAAGAAGCCGGTCACGCTCGAGACGCTCAGCCAGGCCGCGCGCGGCGGGCGCGGAGCTCCGGCCCCGGAACTGTGGTTGCCGGACGGCAAGAGCTTTCTGGTGCGCCAGAACAATAACCTCGCTCTGTACGATTGCGCCACCCGGCGCAGCAGGACGGTGATGGCGCTGGATGAGATCGATGCCGCGGCGGTGGCGCCGCCAGCCGACAATGGCCCGATGGATTGGATCAACCGGCACGCCGGCTTGGGGAGCATGGAGCTTTCCACCAGCGGTAAGGAGCTGCTCTATACCACGGCCGGCGACATTTTTCTGATCCACTTGGACACAGGTAAGTGGGACCAGATCACCAAGACCCCAGTCATCGAGAGGGACGCACGGCTGGCGCCGGATGGCAAGACAATCGCCTTTCGCCGCGGCTCGGATCTTTACGTGGTGGACGTGGCCAGCAACGGCGAAACCCGGCTCACCAGGGACGGATCCGAGACCCTGCGCAACGGCGGGCTCGACTGGGTTTACCCGGAGGAGCTCGAGCTGAACGCGGCGTTCTGGTGGTCGCCGGATTCGAAATCCATCGCCTACTTGCAGTTCGACACCCATTCCGAGCCCCTCTACCCGCACGAAGACCTGCTCCGGTTGCGCGCCGTCTACGAACCGGAGCGCTACCCGCAGGCCGGCAACAACAATGCGATCATCCGCCTGGGCGTGGTTTCCGTCAACGGCGGCCCCACCCGGTGGTACGACGTGGGCGACACCCGCGACTCGTACCTGATTGCCCGCGCGGGCTGGATGCCCGGCTCCCGCGCGCTCTACGTGCTGCGCTTCAACCGCGTGCAGAACCGCGACGCGCTGTTTTCCATCGATCTCGAATCCGGCGCGCGCACGACCATCTTTGAAGAGTCCGACCCTTACTGGATCAACCTCAAAGGCGATATCCGGTTCCTAGAAAATGGCCGGCAGTTTCTCTGGACCAGCGAACGCGGCCCGGGCGGGCACCGCCATATCTTCGTCTATTCGAACGATGGCAAACAGGTGCAACAGGTCACCAGCGGCGCGTGGGAAGTCTCGCGCATAATCGCGGTGGATGAAGCCGGCGGACGTGCCTTCTATACTTCCGATGAGCCGAGCCACTTCGAGCGGCACCTTTACGCGATCAACCTGGACGGCCGAACCAAACGCCGCCTCACGCAGGAACCCGGCACTCATGACATCTCGATGGGGCCCGGCGGCCTCTATTACGTGGACACCTGGTCGAGCCTCAGCGAACCTCCGCGCAGCGTCCTCCACGCGGGAGATGGCACCGAACTCGGCGTCTATCTCGAGCCGGACCGCACGCAGGAGGAGTACGACATTCTGCCCGCCGAGATCGTGCCGTTCACCACCCCCGATGGCGTGACGCTTTACGGGCGGCTCATCAAACCGGCCGGCTATGAACAGGGCAAACGGTACCCGGTGATTGTCTCCGTCTATGGCGGGCCGGGCGTGGGCTTGCCAGTGCATAACGCGTGGCCGGGGATCGATATCGACCAGGTGCTGGCGCACAAGGGCTACGCGGTCTGGCAGTGCGAAAACCGCGGCGGCGAAGGGCGCGGCCACGACTTCGAGACCGCCATCTATCACAAGCTTGGCGTCACCGAACTGGCCGACCAGGTCGCCGGTGTGCGTCACCTGATCGCCACGGGGCTGGCCGACCCGGAGCGCATCGGCATTCGCGGCTGGAGCTACGGCGGCTTCATGACCGTCAACGCGCTGCTCAACGCGCCGGAAGTTTTCAAAGCCGGTTTCGCCGGCGCCCCAGTCGCGAGCTGGATCGGTTACGACTCCATTTACACCGAGCGCTACATGGGACTGCCCAAAGACAATCCGGACGGCTACCGCGATACGGCGCTTCCAGCGAAAGCCAAGAACCTCAAGGGCAAGCTGATGCTGGTGCAGAACTTCGAGGATGACAACGTGCTGTTCCAGAATTCCATCCAGCTCATCAGCGCGCTCGAACTGGCCGGCAAGCAATTCGAATACATGCTCTATACGCAGAAGTCACACGGCGTCAGTGGGATCGCCGCGCATCATATGAACCGGATGATGGTGGACTTCTTCGAGCGGAGTTTGCGATAGGCTGCTCGAAGGGTTGGAATGGTGTCTAATCCCCACAGGCTGTACGATAAGCATCGAAGCCGCCAAAACTCAGAGGAGGACGTAAGCGATGGACCAAAACGAGCTTCGCGATGAGCACCTTCGGGTGCTCGGCCCGGAGTTGGGGCCGCTTTACAGCGCTCTGTGGAGCGAGGTGGCTTGGCTTCACGCAAAGTGGAATCAGTACCGAGCACTGTATGCGGAGTCGCCAGACCGAATCGATCTTCTGAACGAGGTTGCTGGGTTCTTCTTCCGTGTCATTCAAAACGTCCTTTGGGAAGACATAGTGCTTCACGTCGCGCGCCTAACCGATCCCCTGCAATCGGCAGGGAAAGATAATCTCACCCTCCTGAGGCTTGCAGAGACCGTGAAGGAGCCCGCACTTTCCTTCGAATTGAAGAACCTTGGAAAGCAGGCCCAGTCCGCCGCAGACTTCGCGAGGGCCTGGCGCAATAAGCACCTTGCTCACAGGGATCTGGCCCTCGCCGTCGATGATCGAGCTGCTACGTCACTTCCCGGGATCAGCCGCAAGGAGATAGGCCGCGCTCTAGTCGGCGCGGGGCGAGTTCTGAACAAGATCGAGAGTCACTTTTGGCAGAGCGAGACTGCGTTCGCGCAGGTCATCCCGGGCGGGGGCGACGCGGAAACCCTTGCTGACTACCTCCAGGCCGCCGTGGATACCGAAGGTCGGCAGTGAGGCCGCGTTCCCGTTGCGAAATGCCCTCTGCCCAAGAGTCGACTTTGCGGCCCTTGATTTAACACCCACGCCGGGGGGACCCGGCTGCTCGGGCCCGAAACGCGCCGCGCCGTTTCTTCGTAATCTGAAGCTATGAGGCCTGTATTCCTGCTGCTGCTGGTTGGCGGGGCGGCGCTGGCCCAGCCGGTTTTAGCCGGGATCAAGGCCGGGCTGCCGATCACGGATTTCTTGGACGTGGTGCAGACTGTTGACACTACCGCCGTCACCAACCGGTATATCCTCGGCCCTGAGCTGGAAGTGCGGCTGCCTCACGGTCTGAGCGTCGAATTCGACGCGCTTTACCGCCATTTCAGCTATACCAACTACGAAGCATTCGCCTCGAGCACCGTCATCACTATCGGGTCCTCAGGCAACTGGGAGTTTCCGCTGGTCGCCAAATACAAGTTTCCCCGCAAAATCGTCCGGCCGTACGTGGAAGCGGGCGTGGCCTGGGATGCGATATCGGGTCTGAAGAACACCCCGAGCGAGACGCCTTGCAGCGTCGTGTGTGAGAACACATATTACCCTCCCTCGGTAGACAGCCAGAGAACTGCGGGGGTAGTGGTTGGCGGCGGCGTCGATATCCACGCAGGCGCGATGCATGTGGCTCCCGAGGTTCGCTATACGCGCTGGGCGCAACAGTACTTCAGCCTCGACGACGATCTGCACAGTGGCCAGAACCAGGTCGAATTCTTGGTTGGGTTCACATTCTGAAGCTGGCTGGGAGCCGGGCCGCTCTTCGGCGGAAACGCGCCGCGCCGTTTCTTCGTAATCTGAATGTATGAAGCTCTTATTCTTGCTGCTGCCGATTGCCGGGGCCGCACTGGCTCAGCCGTTTTCGGCCGGCCTCAAAGCCGGGCTGCCGCTGACGGACTTCCTGAACACGGTGCAGGGCACTTCCACCACCGCGACCGACCGGTATCTGGTCGGCCCGGAAGTGGAAGTGCGGCTGCCGCACGGGCTGAGCGTCGAATTCGACGTGCTGTATCGCCATTTCAGCTACACCAACATTCTGAATCCGTCCGGCAACGAAACCGCTAGTACCGGATCGTCGGGCAACTGGGAGTTTCCGCTAGTTGCCAAATACAAGTTTCCCAGCAGAATCGTCCGGCCGTATGTGGAAGCGGGCGTGGCTTGGGACACGCTGTTGGGCTTGAAAAACACGGCGAACAATGTGGCTTGCTCTCTTGACGTTTGTAATAACGTGTTGGTGGCCCCTCCCACGGCCACCAGTAAGGGGACCATGGGGGTGGTGATCGGCGGCGGGTTGGATGTGCACGCGATCGTCGTTCATGTGGCTCCCGAAATTCGTTTCACCCGCTGGGCGCAGGAGTACTTCAATCTCTCCGGCGTCCTCAACAGCAGCAAGAACCAGGCGGAGGTTCTGGTCGGGTTCACGTTCTGAAGAGGCGCGAATGTGCACCAGCGCACGCTATGATTGTTAGGGAATGCCCGAAATCCTCGACGGAAATCGCGTCCGCGATGAAATTAAAGCCGAGCTGAAACCTCGCATAGCGGCCCTGGCTGCCAAGGGCCGTACCCCCGGACTCGCTGTAGTGCTGGTGGGAAATAATCCAGCGTCGGAAATCTACGTTCGCAACAAGGTCAAGACCTGCGAAGATTTGGGGATTCACTCGGAGACGCTGCGGCCGCCGGAAAGCGTAACTACGGGCGAGCTGCTGGCCATCATCGACGCGTTGAATGCGCGGGACGACCTGGACGGCATTCTGGTGCAACTGCCGCTGCCGCCGCAGGTGGATTCGAAGCGGGTGCTGCTGGCGGTGACCCCCGCGAAAGACGTGGACGGGTTCCATCCGTGCAACGTGGGTAACCTGGTCGCGGCGCTGCCGGGTCCGCGCCCGTGCACGCCGGCGGGTATTATGGAACTGCTGAAGCGCTACCGCATCCCGGTGGCCGGCAAGCGCGCGGTGGTGGTGGGCCGCAGCGACATCGTGGGCAAACCGGTCGCGCTGCTGCTGCTGCATGAACATGCCACCGTTACCATCTGCCACTCGAAGACCGTGGACCTGCCCGGCGTGTGCCGCGAAGCGGATATCCTGGTGGCGGCGCTGGGCCGACCTGCGATGATTACGGGCGACTTCATACGGCCGGGCGCGGTGGTAATCGACGTGGGCACCACGCGTGTGACGGATCGCGCACTTGCGGCGCGCGTCTTTCGCAACTCCGCCGACAAGCTGGCCGCTTTCGACAAGCGCGGCTTCGCGCTGATGGGCGACGTCGATCCGCTCGACGTGATTGAGAAAGCCTCCGCCTACACGCCGGTGCCCGGAGGCGTGGGCCCGCTGACGATCGCCATGCTGATGGCCAACACAGTGGCTGCCGCCGAACGGCGGGCCGGCGTATGTTGAAAGTCGGGCTGACCGGCGGCCTGGCGAGCGGAAAATCGTTCGTCGGGGACGCGCTGGCGAGCTACGGATGCCTGGTGGTCCAGGCCGACGACCTGGGACACCAAGCGCTCAGCGCCGCCGGTGAGGCGCACGACGCGGTGATCCGCGAATTCGGTGCCGAAATCGCCGGTGACGATGGCGGGATCGACCGGCGGCGGCTGGCCGAACTGGTGTTCGACCGGCCCGAGAAGTTGGCCCGTCTCAATGCGCTGGTGCATCCGCCGGTAGTGCGCCAAGAGGAGGAAATGGCCGCGGAATTCGCCCGCCGCGCGCCCGGCGGGATCTTCGTGGTAGAGGCCGCGATCCTCATCGAGACCGGCAGCTACAAGCGGTTTGACTGCCTGATTCTGGTGACCTGCACCGAGGAACAGCAGGTGGAGCGCGCGATGCGCCGCGAGGGCGCCGTGGAAGCCGTGGTGCGCGCGCGCCTCAGCCGCCAGATGCCGATCGAGGATAAACGGAAATTCGCCAACTTCGTCATCGATACATCGGGAACCAAGGAAAACACGCTGCGGCAAACCGAGGCCGTCTACGAGGCGTTACGGAGAATCCAACCATGAAAGTGATGCGACCGTTTCTATGGGCCGGCGTGCTGGTGGCCGGCTTCCTGGCCATAACCTCCGCCGGGCACTGGAAGCTTGCCCAGATCCTCCCGCAGCTCTCCTCCAGCGGACGGCTTTGGGAAGCTCCCGCGTCGGCCGCGCCGGGGTACTCGTCGGACGAGCAAAACAACATCGAGATTTACAAGACGGCGCGCGAGGCCACGGTCAACATCACTTCCCGCGTCTATCGCGAGGACTGGTTCTTTCAGCTCTACCCGGAAGACGGCACTGGGTCGGGCTTCATTCTCAATGCGGACGGCACCATCCTCACCAACAACCACGTGGTGCGCGGCAGCTCGCGGCTCACGGTGAAGCTTGCCGATATGAAATCGTATCCGGCGAAAGTGCTCGGCACGGACGCGCGTAACGACCTGGCGCTGATCCGGATCGAGGCCGGCCGCAAGCTGCCCACGCTGCGGCTGGGCGATTCCGACGCGCTGGTGGTGGGGCAGAAGGTGCTGGCCATCGGCAATCCTTTTGGCTTGGAGGGAACGCTCACCACCGGAATCGTCAGCTCGCTCAATCGCAAACTGCAAACCGAAGACGAGCGGCTGGAAGGCATGATTCAGACTGATGCCGCCATCAATCCCGGCAACAGCGGCGGGCCCCTGCTCGATTCACATGGCAGCGTGATCGGCATCAACACGGCGATTTACGGGCAAGGCAACATCGGCATCGGCTTCGCCATGCCCATCAATCGCGCCAAGGAAATGCTGGATCAATTCCAGGCGCGCGGCCACATTTCGCGGCCCACGCTGGGTATCACCACGGTGTGGATCTCGGGCGATCTGGCCGAAGCGCTCGATCTGCCGGCCAAGGGCGGTTTGCTGATCCAACGCATCGAACGCGGATCGCCGGCGGAGGAAGCCGGTTTGCGCGGGCCACGCCAGGTGGTGGTGGTCGGAAACTATCAACTCGGAGTGGGCGGCGATTTGATCGTGGAAGTAGAAGGCCAGCCGGTGGAGGGTAACGACTCGCTGGTACAGGTGATGAACCGCAAGCATGGCGGCGATGTGCTGAACCTCACCGTGTATCGCAATGGCCGCCGGCAGAAAGTGCAGGTCCACCTGGGCGAAGCGCCGCAGCAGTTATAGAGAAGCGGGAGCGCATCCGGCCTCGTGGCGGCGGATTCCGGGTGTACAATAGCGGTCTTATGAAAACGCGTCTGGCTGCATTGCTCGGCTTGTATCTTGCATCGCCGATAGCGATTCCTCAGGAGCCGGCTCCGCTGGCGGGATTCACGGCGGATTCGGCGCGCGCGGAGCGCGAGTGGGAAACCAAATTCCGCGCGATTCCCGATCCGGCGCTGATGCGCTCGTACATGGAGCGCCTCTCGGCGCGGCCGCACCACGTGGGATCGCCCTACGACCGCGACAACGCGGAATGGCTGCTCGCGAAATTCCGCGAGTGGGGCCTCGATGCGCACATCGAGAATTTCGACGTGCTCTTTCCCACGCCGAAGGAGCGGCTGTTGGAGATGGTCGCACCGGAGCGCTTCGTAGCTAAGATCGAGGAGCCGACGGTGGCGGAGGATCCCACCTCCTCACAGCATGACGAGCAGCTTCCGACGTACAACGCATATTCGATCGATGGCGACGTGACCGGGCCGCTGGTGTACGTCAACTACGGCGTGCCGGAAGATTACGAGACGCTCGACCGTCAGGGCGTGTCGGTGAAAGGGGCGATCGTGATCGCGCGCTACGGAGGAAGCTGGCGCGGCATCAAGCCGAAGGTGGCGGCCGAGCGCGGCGCCATCGGGTGCCTGATCTACTCCGATCCGCGCGACGATGGCTACGCTCCCGGCCAGACATTTCCCGCCGGGCCATACCGCCCGAAAGACGGCGTGCAGCGCGGCAGCGTGATGGATATGCCGGTCTATCCGGGCGACCCGCTGACGCCGGGCGTGGGCGCCACGCCGGACGCCAAGCGGCTGCCGCTCGATCAGGCGGTGACGCTGACCAAGATCCCGGTGATGCCGATTTCTTACGCGGACGCGCAGCCGCTGCTGACGGCGCTGGAGGGGCGAGTGGCGCCGGAGCCTTGGCGCGGCGGGCTGCCGATTACGTACCGCCTCGGCCCAGGCCCCGCCAAGGTGCATCTGAAGTTGAAGTTCAACTGGGACCGCAAGCCGATCTACGACGTGATTGCGCGCATTCCGGGCTCGGTGTACCCGGATGAGTGGATCATCCGTGGCAACCATCATGACGCGTGGGTGAACGGCGCGGAAGACCCGATCTCGGGCACGATTACGGTGCTGGAAGAAGCGCGCGCCATGGCGGCTTTGTTGAAGCAGGGTTGGAAACCGAAGCGCACCATCGTGCTCTGCCTCTGGGACGGCGAGGAGCCGGGGCTGCTGGGCTCGACCGAATGGGCCGAAGAGCACGCCGAAGAGCTGGGGCGCAAGGCCGCGGTGTACATCAACTCGGACAGCAACGGGCGCGGCTTTTTGGACGTGGAGGGATCGCATTCGCTCGAGCATTTCATCAACGGCGTGGCGCGCGACATTCAGGATCCGGAGAGCAACGTAACGGTGTGGAAACGCGCGCAGTCGCAACGCATCGCGGGCGACGGCCGAAGGATGACGCCGCAGGCGGACCGCGAAGAGGCGCGGACGCGGCCGGACCTGCGCATCGGTGCGCTGGGCTCGGGCTCGGACTACACGGCGTTTCTGGACCACGTGGGCGTCGCGTCGTTAGACCTCGTGTTCGGCGGCGAAGACGGCGGCGGCATTTATCATTCCATCTACGACGATTTTTATTGGTTCACGCACTTTTCCGACACGACCTTCGTGTACGGACGCGCGCTGGCACAAACCGCGGGGACGGCGGTGATGCGGCTGGCCGGGGCGGACCTGCTGCCGTTCGAATTTCATGGGCTGGCCGACACCCTGCACCGGTACGTGGATGAGGTGGAGAAACTGGCGCGAGAAAAGCGCGAGCAGGCGATGGAGCGCAATCGGCAGATCGACGATGGAGTGTTCACTGCGCTGGAGGATCCGCGTCTCCAAACGGTGCCGCCTCCTAAGGAACCGGTGCCGCCGTTTCTGAATTTCGCGCCGCTCGAAAACGGGCTGGCTGAGCTGGAGCGGACGGCGCACGGCTTCGACCAAGCGGCTGCACACGCTGCCGCAAACGGCGGATCGGCGCTGGCCCACGCGGAGCTGAAGAATGTGAACGACCGCCTGGTAGTGGTGGAGCGCGCGTTTCTTTCGAGCGAGGGACTGCCCAACCGCCCCTGGTTCCAGCACCAGATCTATGCTCCAGGCCTCTACACGGGCTACGGCGTAAAGACGCTGCCGGCGGTGCGCGAGAGCATCGAGCAGAAACAGTGGAAGCTGGCGGACGAACAGATCGCGCGCGTGGGCAAGGTGCTCGAAAATGCCGGCGCGGCGATTGAAGGAGCGGCGGACGCCCTGAACCGGGCGACCGAGTAGCTGCGGCTGCCGTGGCACACGCAATCCTGCGTGCTGCGACAGCCATTCGTGCCGGCGAGTGCCGCCGCCGCGATGCGCACCGGCGCCTTCCCGTGCCCCGCGCACAGCATCCTCGACGCTCAAGCGGGCTGTGCCAACTTCGAGGGTATCTGCCACGTAAGGTAGGGCAGCAGCCGTCAATCCTGATAACATAGCCCCGTATGGAACGCCGGGGTTTTCTTCGTGTCATGGCTGCTGCGCCGTTGGCCCTGCGGCAGAGCGCCGCGCCGGCGGGCTACCAGGCTAACTGGGAATCGATCGACAGCCGGCCCGTCCCCGACTGGTATGTGGACGCCAAGTTCGGCATTTTCATCCATTGGGGAGTCTACTCGGTGCCGGCGTTTGCGCCGCCACGCACCAAGGGCGAGACGCCCTATGCCGAGTGGTATTGGCACTCGCTAACCGAGGGGCAGAAGGCTACGGCGCCGGGCCAGGACGGCTACCAGACCTGGCAGTTTCACCGGCGTGTCTACGGGTCCGACTTTTCTTACTTCGATTTCGCCCCGCAGTTTCACGCCGAAATGTTCGACCCGGACCACTGGGCGGATGTGTTCGTGCGCTCCGGCGCCCGCTACGTGGCGCCCACTTCCAAGCACCACGAAGGCTTCACGCTGTGGCGCAGCGAGGAGGCCAACCGCGCCTGGGGACGGCCCTGGAACGCGGTGGATATCGGCCCGCGGCGCGACGTGCTGGCCGATCTGGCCCGGGCAGGGCGCAAGCGCGGCCTCCACATGGGCATTTACTATTCGCTCTACGAGTGGTACAACCCGCTGTGGCTTTCCGACAAGCCACGCTACGTCCGCGAGCATATGTTTCCGCAGTTTCAGGACGTGGTGAAGCACGTGGAGCCGGAGATCGTCTTCTCCGACGGCGAATGGGAGCTGACGAGCGATGAGTGGCGCTCGCCGGAGCTGCTGGCGTGGCTGTACAACGAATCGCCGGTGCGCGAGCAGGTGGTCGTCGACGACCGTTGGGGTAAGGATACCAGACACAAACATGGCGGTTACTACACCACCGAATACACGTCCGGCATGAAGCAGAGCGCACGCCCGTGGGAGGAAAGCCGCGGCATGGGCTTCTCATACGGCTACAATCGCGCCGAGACGCTGGCCGATTATCACACCGGCCGCGACCTGCTTCTGATGCTGATCGACCTGGTGAGCCGTGGCGGTAACCTGCTGCTCGATATCGGCCCCACCGCCGACGGGCGCATTCCCGTGATCATGGAAGAGCGGCTGCTGCAACTGGGCGACTGGCTGCGGTCGAACGGGGAAGCCATCTACGGCACGCGCGCGTGGCGCCGCGCGCGGCAGTGGTCGCGGGGCGAGGAGCCGAAACTCGAAGAGAGCGAATTCATGTCGGCGTATCCGATCGCGAGCTTGGTGGATACGCCGCCCGCCGGCGTAGCGCGCATCGAGGCATTCTTCACCACGAAGGCGGGCGCAGTCTACGCGATTCTGCCGCACCGGCCCGGCCGCGAGGTGGTGCTCGATGACATGGAAGCCCGCGGCGACGTGCGTGTCACGCTGCTGGACAACGCTGCCCCGCTGAAGGTCTCGCACCATCAGAAACGCCTGACGGTTCGCGTGCCGGAAAGCCTGCCGTTTTCCGAAGCGTGTGTCCTGAAGCTGGAGGGCGCGGCGTAACGCGAAGACAAGTGGGGCAGGCGCTTTCGACTCTCACCCCTATTGCTACTGCCGCAGAAAGCTTCCCGCCCACAAACTCAACTACCGCAGCGGTTGGCAGGCGAAAGCGCCCGCCCCACTTTTGCCGCTACTCCACCGTAAACGGCTGGCGGCTTTCGTAGGTTTGATTCCCGATGGCGTCTTTCACCTGCAGGTCGACGATATAGGAGCCCGGTTTGACACCCGCCTTCAGATTGATGCTGAACTCGCCCGAAATGTAGCGCTTGGGATAAAACGATTGGCTCTGTTCGGCGGCCGGCTCCGGCTGTGTCCAGAGCGCCTTGCCGTCGGGCAGCATGATGGAAGCCACCCAGCTTACGTCGATTTTGTTGCCGGCGCCGTATCGGTATCCGATGATGTCGAAACGGGTCCACAGGGTTTGGCCCGCATGGTAAACGGGCTTCTCGGCAGGCTGTTTGCCGTCCTCATCGTGGTAGAAGTGAAAGTTGCGCACGATCACGTTGTCGCTCGGCTCCACGACGCGGCCGCGGACTTCAAACGGCACCTCGATCTGCGCCGTGGTATTGGCGATCCGGTCTTCGGCTTTTACCACAACTTTGTATGTGCCGGAACCCGCCACCGGCGGTATCATCACCTGTGTCTGGATCTTCGGCATCCAGTCTTTGTCCTCGCTGGTAACCTCGTCGTTGAATTCGTTCTTGTAACTCTCGCTGAGCTGCACGCCTTTGGGATCGAACGCTTCGACCGAGTAGGCAATGCGAACCTTCAGATCCGCGGTCTTGGCGTAGTGCGCCACGCGGCAGGTGAAGAACAGGACCTCGCCGGGCGTGTAATAGAAGCCAGCGGGCGCAGGCGCGCCTTCTTCCATCTGGCTGATGACGGGCTGAACGATGGCAAGCGGTTCGGTGGCGGCGAAAGCCAACGGGCCGGCGAGCGAAACGAGCAGCAAGAGCCGCATTCTTTCCTCCCAGTACGATTCTACTTCCCGGGCAATGTGGCGAGATACCGGCCGGTGTAGGAGCGGGCGGCGCGCGCCACGGTCTCCGGGGTTCCGGCCACCACCACTTCGCCGCCGCCTGCGCCGCCTTCCGGGCCGAGGTCGATGACCCAATCGGCGGCGCGGATGACGTCCAGGTTATGTTCGATCACCACCAGGCTGCCGCCGTTTTCGATCAGCCGCCCGAAGGCGGCCAGCAGCTTGGCGATATCGTCGAAGTGCAGGCCGGTGGTGGGCTCGTCGAAGATGAACAGCGTGCCGCGGCAGCTTGCCGCCGCCAGGTGGGCGGCCAGTTTGACGCGCTGCGCCTCGCCGCCGGAAAGCGTGGTGGCGGATTGGCCCAGCCGCAAGTATCCCAGGCCGACGTCGTCCAGCACGCGCAGGCGCTCCACCAGCCGCGGCACGCCGCCGAAAAACTCGATGGCCCCGCTGACCGTGAGCTGCAACACTTCGTGGATGTTGAGCCCGTTATAGCGAATCTCCAGAATGGCGCTCTTGTAGCGGGTGCCCTTGCACTCTTCGCAGATCAGCTCCACGTCGGCCAGGAACTGCATCTCCACTGTCACCGTGCCATCGCCCTGGCAAGTCTCGCAGCGGCCGCCGGGAATGTTGAAGGAGAAATGACCGGGCGTGTAGCCCTGCTTCTGCGCATCGCGGGTGTTGGCGAAAAGCGCACGAATCAGGTCGAACGCCTTGATGTAAGTGACGGGATTGGATCGAGGGGTGCGGCCGATAGGCGATTGATCGATCATCACCGTGCTAAAGATACGCTCGGCGCCTTCCAGTTTGCGGCAAGCCATGCGCGGCCGGGCGTCCGGCTCGAGGGCATCATTGATCTCCGCTTCTTCGCCCGAATCGCGCGCCCTGTGCAGCGCCTCGATCGACCGGAACAGCACATCGTGAACCAGCGTGGACTTGCCGGAGCCGGAGACGCCGGTGATGGCCACCATCATTCCCAGCGGAATCTCGACGTCGATGTTCTTGAGATTATGGACCCGTGCGCCGATCACGCGCAGCAGGCGTTTGGGATCCACCGTTCGCCGCGCCCGCGGCTGGGCCACGCGCAGGTCGCCGCGCAGATAGCGGGCCGTGAGCGAGCTGGTGCCGTCGGCGAGCAGCCGATCGAGAGTGCCCTCATATACGATGTTGCCGCCGTGCTCGCCCGCGCCCGGCCCCAGATCCAGCAGATGATCGGCAGCGCGCATCACTTCCGGGTCGTGCTCCACCACCACGATGGTATTGCCCAGCTCGCGCAATTCCTCCAGGATACGGATCAACCGCCCGGTGTCGCGGCTGTGCAGGCCGATGGATGGCTCATCGAGCACGTAGCAGGCGCCCACCAGGCGCGAACCCAGGCAGGTGGCGAGCTGGATACGCTGGGCTTCGCCGCCGGAAAGTGTCGACGACAACCGGTCGAGCGTCAGGTATTCCAGGCCCACGTCGTTCAGGAACTTAAGCCGCTGGCGGATCTCGACCAGGATCTTCTCGGCGATGGCGGTTTCTTCCGGCTTGAGCGCCAGCGCGTCGAAGAACTGCGCGGCTTCGGCGATGTTGAGGCGCACCACCTCGGCCAGGTTGCGTCCACCCACGCGCACGTACAGCGCCTCTTTGCGCAGACGGGCGCCCTTGCACTCCGGGCACAGCGCGTAACCGCGGTAGCGGCTGAGGAAGACGCGCACGTGCAGCTTGTATTTCTTGGTTTCGAGATACGCGAAAAAGCGGCGGACGAAATCGTACACCAGTTCGCGTTCCTCTTCCGTCAGATCGGCGAAGGCCGCGCGAAAGCGCACCTTGCCGCGGGCGGACTTGCGGAAATTGCCGAGCCAGGAGCGGAACTTGGGCTTGGTCCACGGCTCGACTGCGCCGTCATCGAGCGAAAGCGATTTGTCGGGAATCACGCGGTCCAGATCGAAATCGATGGTGTTGCCGAAGCCCTGGCAGCGCGGGCAGGCGCCGAACGGCGAATTGAAGCTGAACAGAATGGGCTCCGCGTCCGCGAACTCCATGCCGCAGGTCTTGCACTGGAACTTCTCGTTAAAGCGCAACGTCCGGACGGGCGCGGCACTTTCGAGAACGGCGCTCTCGAAAATCACTTCGCCGGCCTCGCGATAGCAGATTTCGACCGTGTCGACCAGGCGCTGGTGCAGGCCGGGGCCGATCGCGATGCGGTCCACCAGCACGAAAACCGGCTGGCTGAAATCGATATCGAGCAACGATTCGGGCGTCGAAAACTCGAAAATCCGCCCGGACTGAAACAGCCGCGTGAAGCCCTTCTTGCGCAGCTCGAACAGGTGGTCGCGCAGCGAGGCGGCGCCGGCGTGTTCTCCGCAAGCGAACAAGGCGTACCAGCGCGAGCCGTCGGGCAGCGCGAGCAGGCGCGCGGCCACTTCATCCACCGTGTCTTTCCGCACCACTGTCCCGCAGGCCGGGCAGAAGGTCTGGCCCACGCGGGCGTAGAGCAGGCGCAGAAAATCGTAGCACTCGGTGGCGGTTGCGACGGTGGAACGCGGGTTGCGGCTCGAGTTCTTCTGGCGGATGGCTACCGCGGGCGCGATGCCATCGATGTCGTCGACGGCCGGCTTCTCCATGCGCTCCAGGAACTGGCGGGCGTAGGCCGACAGGGATTCCACGTAGCGCCGCTGGCCCTCCGCGTAAATGGTGTCGAATGCCAGCGACGACTTGCCCGAGCCCGACACGCCGGTCACCACGGTCAACTGGTTGTGGGGAATCGAAACCGAAACGTTTTTCAGATTATGGGTTCGCGCGCCGCGAATCCGGATGTAGTCTTGCACGGGAGTGACGGGTATTTCCCAGTATAGCCCGTGTCCCGACAGCAGCCGGTGCCCGGCACGGCAGCGCGCCCTGAGAGTTGGGCTATGGCCGAAATCGCCGCATTCGGTGTGGACTCGGCACAACCGCTCATCGCCGCAATGGAAGTAGACGCCGAGGCGTTCCCTACGAAAGACCTCATCGATTTCAGGGTAGCGCTACGCGCTTGTGGGGCACGTTGGCAATCTGCGCGCCGATTGTCAATCGGCGCAGCCAGGCTTCAGCCCGGCCGATGCCGATCGCGTGCCGCACCGCTCCGCGATGAGGTTAAAATCAAGGGCATGAAAAAAGTGCGTTGGGGTGTGCTCGGGGTGGCGAATATCGCCGTCAGGAAAGTGATTCCCGCGATGCAGCGCGGCGAGAACTGCGAAATGGCCGGCATTGCGTCGCGCGACCGCGCCCGCGCGGAGAAAGCGGCGCGCGCGCTGGGCATTCCCAAAGCTTACGGCTCGTACGAGGAACTGCTCGCCGATCCGGAGATTGACGCGATCTATAATCCGCTGCCGAACCACCTGCACGTGCCCTGGTCCATTCGCGCCGCCGAAGCCGGCAAACACGTGCTGTGCGAAAAGCCGGTGGCGATGAGCGCGGCCGAAACGCTGGAGCTGATCGCTGCACGGGACCGCGCCGGCGTCGTCGTCGGCGAGGCGTTCATGGTCCGTACGCACCCCCAATGGACGCGCCTGGTGCAAGTGGTGCGCGGCGGCCGCATCGGCGAACTGCGCTCGGGCGTAAGCTCGTTTTGCTATTACAACCGGAACCGCGACAACATTCGCAATGTTCGCGCGTACGGCGGCGGCGCGCTGCTGGACATCGGCTGCTACGCGATCAAGGTTTCCCGCATGGTGTTCGGCGCGGAGCCGGAGCGCGTGGCGGCGACCATTGCGCGCGATGCCGAGCTGGATGGCATAGACTGGCTGACCTCGGCGGTGCTCGAATTCCCTTCCGGCCACATGGTCTTCACCTGCAGCACGCAGGTGGCGGCGAACCAGAGCGCGCAGTTCTTCGGCACCGCTGGTCGCATTTGGCTGGATATTCCGTTCAACGCTCTGGCCAACCAGGTGTCGCGGCTGCACATCGATGACGGCCGCGATCTGACGGGCGGCGGCATCACGGTGGAAGAGATCGCTCCCTGCGATCAGTACACGATTCAAGGCGACCTGTTCTCGCGCGCGGTTCGCGAAGGCGGCCAGCCGCCGGTCCCGCTGGAAGATTCGCTGTGCAACATGGCCGTCATCGACGCCATCTTCCGCGCCGGCGAAACCGGCCGGTGGGAAGAGCCGCGCGTGCCCGATCGATCCGGCCACTGACGCTGCGCGCGGCTACGCGGCCAGAATCTTCTCGATATCGGCCAGCTCTTCCACACTGAAATCCAGCTTGTGAATAGTGGCAACGTTCTGCTTCAACTGCTCGACGCGGCTGGTGCCGGCCAGCGCGCTGGTCACCGCGCTATCGCGCAGCACCCACGCCAGCGCCATCTGCGCCAGACTCTGGCCGCGTGCCTGGGCAATGCCGTTCAAAGCACGCGCTTGGCCGAGGCGATGCTCGTCCACATCCTTGGGCTTGAGGAAGCCTTTGGGCCGCGCGGCGCGGGAATCGGCGGGGATGCCGCCGCCGAGGTAGCGTTCGCTGAGCAGCCCCTGCGCCAGCGGGGAAAATGCGATGCCGCCCACGCCCTCCCGCCGCAGCGTAGCGAGCAGCCCTTGCTCCGGCCCGCGGCGGTACATCGAGTAGGCGAACTGGTGGATCAGGAACGGCGTCCCCTGCCGGCGCAGAATTTGGGCGGCCTTGGCGGTATCTTCCGGGCCGTAGTTGGAAATGCCCGCGTAAAGAGCCTTGCCGGAGCGCACCGCTTGGTCGAGCGCGCCCATGGTCTCCTCGAGCGGCGTTTCCGGGTCCGGCCGGTGGTGATAGAAGATGTCGACGTAGGCGAGACCCATGCGGCCCAGGCTTTGGTCCAGGCTGGCCAGCAAGTACTTGCGCGAGCCGAAGTTGCCGTAAGGGCCGGGCCACATGTCATAGCCGGCCTTGGTGGAAATGACGAGCTCGTCGCGGTATGCCGCCAGGTCCATCTTCAGCGCCCGGCCGAAGGTCTCTTCCGCCGAGCCGTACGGCGGCCCATAGTTGTTCGCCAGGTCGAAATGGGTGACTCCCAGGTCAAAGGCGCACCGCAGCATGGCGCGGCTGTTTTCGAGCGGATCGACGCCGCCGAAGTTGTGCCACAGGCCAAGCGAAATCGCCGGCAACACGATGCCGGACTTGCCGCAGCGCCGGTAAATCATACCTTCGTAACGGGCGGGGTTTGCAGTGTACAAACGGATTGGCTCCTCAAAACTACTGTAATGGATTGTCGCGCTTCATCGCTTCAGCGCTTCACGTAAGTCTTCTCGAACTTGTTGCGCGCGTTGTAGACCGTGAAGCTGCCGTCTTTCCTGGCCGTCACTTTGATCCACTTTCCTTCACACTCGGCATCCAGGTTGGCGATGAAGGTGTCGGGCGAGTTGTGCTGCTTGTCCGCATCGATGGCGTAATGCAGTTGCCAGATATCCAGTAGGCCGCGCGTGTCGTGCAGCGTCTGCCAGACTTCCGCCGTGCCGCCTTTGTGTGGGCCGTTGTCCACCAGCGCCACGCGCGGTGAAATGGCGTGCACGAATGGCGCCGAGCTGGACAGATCCGAGCCGTGATGCGACACCAGCAGGAAATCCGCCGTGCCGATTTTGTTGGCGGGGCAGACCAGCTCGTATTCGCGGTCCTTGGTGAGATCGCCCATATCCAGCATGCGGAAGTCGCCGTAGGTGATCAGCACGCCGATGGATTGGCCGTTTTCATCGGTGGTTACGGCCGGAGGCTCGTAGCCGTTGCAGTCCGGATTGGGAACTCCTGGCTCCTCCAGCGGCGAGCCGATCACGTTGCCGCCCGCGGAAAGCACCTTCACGTCAATTTCCTTCACCGGGATGGTCTGGCCCGCCTCGACGCGCAGGTGTTGGCCCTTGGCGCGCACGGCCGCGTACTCGTTGAACAGAATCTCTGCGTCCTTGCCCTTTTCGACGCTCGCGCCGTGATCGACAAAATGCATGATCGGCATCCTCTCGGCAAGCTGGTACACGCCGCCCACATGGTCCACGTGGAAATGCGTGATCAGCAGCCAGTCGATCTTCTTGACACCCGCGGCCTTGGCGGCCGCGACGATGCGGTCGGCGTCGCGGTGGTTGTGGCCCGGCCACCCGGTGTCGATCAGCAGCGAATCGCCCGACGGCGTAACCAGCAGAGTGGCTTGGCCGCCCTCCACGTCAATCGCGAAAATCACCAGGTTCCCTGCCGCCGGCAAGGTCACGGCCGAGACCAGCGCAAGCGCTACGGCAGCTAGCATCCTCATGGCGCAATCTTAACACGCCCCTCGCAGCAAGTTGCGGAACAAGCCACGGTTGCGTAACGTATTGAGAAGTAGCATGCCGTTTTGCACACAGTGCGGAAATCCGGTGACGGGCCACGACCAGTTCTGCTGGCGCTGTGGCGGTCGCCAGCCCGCCACCACCGCGCCGCCGATCCACCAGGACCCGCTGGCCGGCGTCTCCCCGCGGACCGCTTCGGTGTTGAGCTACGTTCCCGGAATTGGCTGGATCGCATGCATCATCTGGCTGGCCTCGGACCGCTTCCGCCAGCATCGAGCGGTGCGCTTCCACGCCTTTCAGGGGCTCTACTTATTCGTCGCCTGGCTGATGAATGCATGGGTGGTCCGCCCCCTCTGCTATCTTTCCCCCCATTTGCCATTCGACAAAATGGTGGGCCTCGCCCTGCTCATCATGTCTGTTTTCATGATGATCAAGGCGTCCCACGACGAGGCTTATTCGCTGCCCTTGTTCGGTGAACTGGCCCAACGCTCTGTCGCGGAAAGCTGACAGCAGGACGGCCCATCGCCTTTCGTGGCCTGTCACGTTCTGCGAAATCGCGAGACGTTGAGACGAGACGTTCACAGACGACAAAAACTGATCGTCTGTCCTACTTTGTGGTATAATTATTCATCATAAAGAATAAACAACCATATGAAAGCTAAGGTCGGCGTTGTCGGTTATCGGGGATATAGTGGCGCGGAACTGGTTCACATCCTGCAGCGGCACCCTGGTGTTCAGCCATGCCTACTGGAGCATCGCGAGGAATCCGGTCCAGCCCCCCCGATCCGTGGCGCGGACCCGCCGGAATGCCTCCCCTGCGATCCACAAGTCATTCACGCCGAAGGCCTTGCGCTGGTCTTCCTGGCCACGCCCGCGGAGGTGTCGATGGACCTGGCTCCCGCCATGCTGGATGCCGGCGCCCGCGTTATCGACCTAAGCGGTGCTTTCCGCTTGCGCACGCTCGCCAACTACCTGGCCTGGTATAAGGAAACCCACACCCAGCCCGCCCTGCTGGCCGAGGCCGTTTACGGTCTGCCGGAATTCTACAGCGATCTCATCCCCAACGCGCGCCTGGTGGCCAATCCGGGTTGCTACCCAACGGCGGCCAACCTGGCGATCCGCCCGCTGCTCGAAGCCGACGTAGTGGACCGCACCTCCGGCATCGTTTGCGACGCCAAGAGCGGCGTGAGCGGCGCGGGCCGCAAGCCCACGCTCAAGACCAGCTTCTGCGAAGTGACAGAGAATTTCACAGCGTATTCCATCCTCCGCCACCGTCACGTCCCTGAGGTGCTGCTGGTCAGCGGCCTGGAGGAAAGCGAGTTCGGCTTCACCGCGCACCTGCTGCCGCTCGACCGCGGCATCCTGGAGACCATCTACTTCCGCGCCCGCAACGCCCGCTCCACCGACGACCTGCTCGCCATATACGAGAAGCGCTACGCGGGCGAGCCGTTCATCCGCTTGTATCAACCCGGCCACGTGCCCGACCTGCGCGCGGTGGCGCGCACCAATTTCTGCGACATCGGCGTCACGCTGGACGGGAGAACCGGCCGGGCGGTAGTGGTCAGCGCCATCGATAACCTGGTGAAAGGCGCCGCCGGGCAGGCCGTGCAGAACATGAACCTGATGCTGGGATTCGCGGAAACCGAGGGGCTGCTGTGAACCGCATCTTGATCAAACTGGGAGGCACGTTGCTCGATGACGCAGCGTCGCGCCAGCGGCTCGCCAGCGAGATCGCGGCCGTTGCCGCGTCCGGCGTCCAGCTCGTGGTGGTACACGGCGGCGGCAAGCAGATGACCCGCTATCTGGCCGAGCGCGGGATCGAGAGCCGCTTCGTCAATGGCCTGCGCGTAACCACGCCGGAAACGGTGGATGCGGTGCTCAAAGTCTTCGCCGGCAGCGTGAACCAAGAGCTCGTGGCGAGCTTGAACCGCGCCGGCGCGCTGGCGGTCGGTCTCACCGGCATCGATGCCCTGCTGGCCGAGGCCGAACAGCTCGACCCGGCGCTGGGCGCGGTCGGCCGCGTCACACGGTCGAATGCCGGCCTGCTCGAGCTGTTGACCGTTAACCGTTACCTGCCGGTAGTGGCCTGCGTCGCGGGAGACCGCGCGGGCAACATTTACAACGTGAATGCAGACCAGATGGCGGTGGCCTGCGCAGCGGCTTTCCGCGCGCGGCAGTTGATTTTCCTCACCGACGTGGCCGGCGTGCTGGATGGTTCGCACCAGGTGCGCCCGCTGCTCACCGCCGCCGAGGCCCGCGCGTTGATGGCTTCCGGAGTCGCTACCGGCGGCATGCAGGCCAAGCTCAATGCGGCACTGGCGGCTCTGGATGCCGGAATAGCGGACGTGCGCATCGCTCCCGGCGCGGCGGACGGGGTTTTGATGCGTATTCTGGAAGGAGAGGCGCTGGGCACGCGGCTGGCGCCATTCGAGGTGCCGGCATGATCAGCGCAGTGCACGAAGACGCATTTGTCGAATCCCATGGCGCCCCGCCGCTTACCGTGCGCAAGGCGGCCATGCGCGACATCGGTCCCATCCTCCGTCTCATCAACGACTACGCCGCGCTAGGCCTGATGTTGCCGCGCACCGAGTTCGAATTATCGGAAGCCATTCGCGACTTCACCGTGGTCACCTCCGGGAGGGAGCTGGTGGGCTGCGGTGCGCTCCATTTTTACAGCCCCACGCTGGCCGAGATCCGTTCCCTGGCCGTCCGCGAACAGGCCAAAACACACGGGGTGGGACGGAAACTGGTGGAGGCGCTGACGGCCGAAGCCGAGCAATATGAGTTGGATGCCGTGTTCGCCTTCACTTACGTGGTGGAGTTCTTCCGTAAGGTCGGCTTTCAGGCAATCGAGCGCGGCGCTCTGCCGCTCAAGGCATGGAAGGATTGCCTCCGTTGCCCAAAGTTCCAGGCCTGCGACGAAGTCGCCGTGCTGCGGGTTCTGCGTCCCGACCACTGGGCGGAAGCTCTGCCCAAGATCTGGGCACCCGCTCCCGACGACCAATTGATCCCCGTGCCCACTCCTCGCGTTCCATAAGTCCCGTAAGGGGAGCACCCACAAGTTGGGTTTTACATCACCCCTCAAAAAATCGCGGAAATTATCCACGGTTCGCTGTACTTTGAGATACAATCAGCTTTCAAGAGCTTTAAATCCTGAATTCACCTCAGATCCTAACTTCTTGTGAGGCTGGCATGAGAGCGCAAACTGTTGACGTGAAATCCTCAACGGGACGGATCCTTTGCTGCACTGTTTTCCGCCCGGGTGGGAAGAAATTGTTGGCCAAAGGCCATGTAATCAGCGATGAGGACATCCGGGTCCTGGAATCGGAAGGCATGGAGACCATCTGGGTCACTGAGCTGGAGGATGGCGAGGTGGGTGAGGATGACGCCGTCGCGGCCGTTGCCAGCGAAATGGGATGCGGCAGCTTCGAAATCCGCGTCGCCGCCGGGGGCCGCGCCAATCTGGTGGCCACGGAGAATTGCTGTCTGCTGGTGGACGATGAGTTGCTTAAACAGATCAACTGCGCCGCTAGCGTGGTCATCGCTACCGCGCTGAACTTCAGTCACGCCTTGGCCGGCCAGCGCGTAGCTACCGTCAAGAGCGCTCCGTTTGCCGTGGCCAAGGAGCAACTGGAAGCCCTCATCAACATTCTGAAAGAACGCGGCCCGATTCTCCAGGCGCGACCCGTGCGTTCTCCGGCTGTAGGCGTTCTCTACACCGACCCCATCAGCGGTGAGCGAGCGCGCCAATTGTTCGAGAACATCATGCGGCAGCGCCTCGAGCGGTTCGGCGTTAACCCCAATTTTGTGCTGTCCTGCACGGAAGATGAGAATTCGGTCGCCCGCAGCCTACAACATCTGTTGAGATCCAAACCGAGCGTCATCCTGGTGGCATCCACCACGGCTCCGGCTGGGCCGGAGGATGTGATTGGCCAGGCCATGATTCGCGTCGGCGCACAAGTGGAACGGTTCCTGGCCCCGGTCGAGCCCGGAAACTTGCTATTGTTGGCGTACAAGGATGAAGTGCCGGTGGTTTCCGCACCCGGCTGCTTCCGCTCCGCCAAACCGAATGTGGTCGACTTGGTTCTGCCGCCGCTGCTGGCTCGCTATCATATCACGGGCTGGGAAATTGCCTGCCTGGGCCACGGCGGTTTGCTGGCATAAACGGTCTATTCCACCTTCCGTAGTCTGAACCTCCGAGCGGATTACGGGAGACTCCTCCCCGGGCGTCCCACCCTAGGACGCCCGGTTTTTTGTTTTTGGCCCTGCCGCACGTGCATGTCCGCTTATGTGGTCCCCATCCCGGCTTAACTTGGGCGGAAAACATCCCTAAACCGAATACTAACGGTGGATAGTAGTCGCTGCCAACTCACAGTAACCTATGAACAAAGTCAATATTATCCGCTGATCGTTCGGTACTATCGTTTGTACTATTCGCTTGCAAGCAGTGCAGGTCTGGGTTGTAATGAACATGGAGGCCATGGTGCGGATCCGGCGATATCTACAGCAGTTCTGGTTCACCGAGGAGGCTCAGGATCTGATTGAATATACCATCATCGTTGCCGTTTTTGTGCTCGCCACCGTCAGCGTCATTGGAATATTCATGCCGTCCGTAAAAGCGATCTGGTCGACGAACGACTCGGAATTGGTTAACGCCGCTGCCTTCGCGAGCTGAGCGGCGGCTGAGGCTGATCGGCCGTCTTTCGTATCCCTGGTTGCGTCTAAAATATAGTACGTAACCGAATCCATGAAGACTCCTGCATTGTTCCTCTTTCCCCTAGTTTTGCTGGGGGCCGCTGGCAGTTCCGATTCCAGCATTGTTTCCGCTCTGGCGCGCAAGGCCCCGCCGGAGTTCGCGGCGGACGCCATGATCCGGCTGGCGTCAAGCGAGAAACTGGACCCTCGCACGCGCGTGAAGTTGCTGGCCGAGGCTTTCCGCCGGGCTGCCGCAGCCCAGCACCCCATCAAGCTCCGCGCCTCCATCACGCGCACTGGCGGCACCGGTGGGTTTCTGGAGCGCGCCTACCAGCAAGATCTCGACGCGCTCTCTCTCCGCCTGCGCGCCGTCCAGCAATTGCTGCCGCTCGATAGCGCCAAGGCCACCAAACTGTTTCTCTCGATGGCGCGTCCCGCAGTCCCGCCCGTCCGCTGCGAGGAGATCGTGGTCTATGACGTGGGCCGCTATTACGAAGCACTAGGCGCGATTGCAAAGATCGGGCACCGCGACGTGGCGAAGCTTCTGAAAAGCCGCGTGGGCGGCATCGCGTCGCCGGCGCAGATTGCACCGGTGGCGCGCTTGCTCCAGCAAGCCGAATTGAAGGATGCCGACTTCGAGGCCTTCACTCTTTCGCTGGCGTCCAGCCTGCGCGAGATCTCAGGCGACGACCGCTCATTCACCTATTACGCCACCGCGACCGGGCCGGCGATTCTCGATCTGGTCGAAGAGTTGAAGCGCCGCCATCTTTCCCCGCTTCCCCTGGTGGAGGCTTACCGCCTCTATCTGGTGCACCATCTGACGGGCGATCGCTGCGCGGACGACCATTTGATCAACAACGGCCCCATGACTCTCAACCTGACGACCGGCCGGCCGAGTGAAGTCCTCGGCTGGGGCGCCTCTGTTTTCTTCGCCGAGAAGCTCCTGATGCCGCCGTTAAAGCCGCTCTCGGAGCAGGAGACCACTCCGCACAGCCTCGATGGTCTTGCCGACGGCGCTCACTCTCGCCAGGATGCGCAATGCCAGAACGTGAACCAACTAACGCGAGAATTGGCCTTCGGGCCCGATGAACAACCGCTGCTCGAATCGGAACACAATACCGACGCTTGGCGCGCCAAGCTACAGGCCACGCTGGCGGCCCTGGACGCTTGGCGACCGGGCAACGGACAGGCCGACGACGTGTTTCGCGAAAAGACTTGGGTGTATAACAACCTGTATGCGATGAGTCTCGGCACTAACCGCGAGAGTGTGATGCGTTCCTGGCTGAACTGTTTGAAACAAAGCCGCGCAACCGTGAGCGACCGCACCCAGTGGTTCCTTCCCGTCAACGCCCTGATCGGCCGCGTCGCGCTGGACTCGGGCAATACCAAACTGGCCGGCATATTGCGCGCGCAAGACGATCCGGTGATCGCGCTCTACGTGCAGCTCGAGCAGCTCGCCCCGCGCGGCCCGGAGAAAATTCTGCCGTTGCTATAGCGCCGCAGCGTCTCCTTGTTTGTGGGACCGACGGAGCCGTAATAGGAAGTTTCCACCGGAAGCTCCCGCAGCGCCACCTGTAGTAGGTTGGTTGTGCCAATGAATCCGCCTAGCTTCGCCGCCGGGGAGGTGCTGGATCCGGTCGCTGCTTACGACCAGGTTGCCCCTTCCTACGCGCGCCTGGCGAAACAACGCGCGGCGTATCTCGACGCCATCGACCGGCTTGTGGTTGGCGAGATTCCGCCCGGCAGCCGTTCGCTGCTGGATGTTGGCGCCGGAGATGGCGCTCGCGCCGGGCGCATCGCCGAAGCCGCGAACTTGTGGGATCTTATTCTGCTGGAGCCCAGCGGCGTCATGCGCAGCCACTGTCCCGCGCAGGCGAACATCTGGGCCATGCGGGCCGAAGATCTCCACCGCCGGCAAGGCAGCTTCGACGTCATCACCTGTCTCTGGAACGTCCTCGGACACATTCTGCCCGCTGCCGCCCGCGTCGAAGTGCTCCGCCAGTTCGCACGGTTGGTGTCGGCGGAAGGCAGGATCTTCATCGACTTGAATCACCGCTATAACGCGCGTCATTACGGCGCGCTGGCAACGGCGGCCCGTTTTCTCCGGGACCGGGTGTCGCCGGCCGGCGGCAATGGCGACGTTCGGGTTACCTGGAACATCGAGGGCCATCGCGTCTCGACTACCGGGCACGTCTTCACCCATCGAGAGTTCACGGCCATGGCTCGGGCCGCCGGTCTTCGCATTGAGAAGCGGTTCGTGGTGGACTATGCTTCGGGACAACTCCGGCGGCGGAGTTTTGAAGGCAATCTTCTGTACGTTTTGCGGCGGCCTTCCGATCAGGAGGACTGAGCCGGGCGCCTTCGAACCGTTTCGATCGCTTCCCGCAGGGTCAGGCAGACCTCGGCGATTTCGCCGTCCGTTATCCGGTTGAAAAACGGCAGCGCTAGTGTTCGTGAAGCTACCTGCTCGGTGATAGTCAGATCGTGGCCGCGATCGGCGTAAGCTGCGTACAGCGGTTGCCGATGCACCGGAGCAAAGTACCGCCCGCATCCGATGCCTCGCGACGCCATGTAGGCAAGGATTCGATCGCGGTCTTCCTGCGTGAAGCGTGCCGCCAGCCGGACGACGAAAACGAACCAGCACACGCGCCCTTCGGCGGTCTTGAGAACAGGGAGGATCAGTTCCGGCGCTGTCCGCAGATGTTCGTAGTAACAGGCAGCCCGGTTTTCACGCCGCGCCAGAATGCCGTCGATCCGCTGCAGTTGCGAGATGCCCAGAGCGCAGTTGATCTCGGAAAGCCGGTAGTTGTAACCGAGTAGGGAATGATCCAGCCAGCCGTCCGACGGCCTTCGGCCCTGATTGCGGAGCGCGCGAATCGTTTCGGCCAGTTGTGCGTAGCGGGTGACCGCCATTCCGCCTTCTCCCGTGGTGATCGGCTTGTTGGGATAGAACCCGAAGACTCCAAAGTCGCCGAGTCCGCCGGCCCTTCTTCCCCGGTACTCCGCTCCGAGAGCCTCGCAGGCGTCCTCAATCACCTTGATGCCGTGCCTGGCCGCAGTGCGGAGAATGGGATCGAGATCCACCGGACATCCGAAGGTGTGTACCGCGATAATGGCGCGAGTCTTGGGCGTGATGGCCCTTGCCACGCTCTCGGGGGTCAGGTTGAGTGTGCGGGGATCGATGTCTACAAATACCGGTCTGGCCCGCCGATAAAGAACGGTGTTGGCAACGGCAATGAAAGTGAAGGAGGGGAGAATCACTTCGTCGCCTTCACCGATCCCGAGAGCGGCGAGACCGAGGTGCAGCCCGGCCGTGCCCGAAGCCAGGGCAACGCCGTAAGGCACGCCGGCGTAGCTGGCGGCGGCTTCCTCGAATTCCTCCAGCTTCGGACCGAGACTGAGCCGCGGAGTCCGCAGCACGCCCACCACGGCTTCGATATCGGCCTCGGTGATGTCGGGAGCCGAAAGCGGAATCCTCATTTCGATTCCACGGCGGGCGCCCGCTTGATGAGAAGTTCCTCGCCCAGCGTCACGGACGTCAGCACGGAGACGATTCTCTCGGCCGCATGCCCGTCGCCATAGGGGTTTTCCATTCCGCGCAGCGAGCGGCGAAAGTCGTCCGCCAGCGCCACGCCAACGCGATCCAGAATGGAGGCGGCGCTGGCTTCGGCATCGAGCACATTGCGAGCCCGTTCCCGGCCGCGCTGCCGCATCCCCACATTGACCGCCGGCAGCGCGAAGGATGCCGCCTCCATAATTCCGCTGCTGGAGTTCCCAATCAGAAGATCCACGCACCGCAACAGACTCCAGTAGAGGACCGGGTCCAGATTGACAAACACGTGCCCGTTTCGAAAGCGGCGGATGAAGGAACTGGTGTGATCGATCAGGGTCCTGCTGCCGGCGTCCGCGTTCGGATAGCAGAAGAGTAGCTGTGCCGGGATGGATTCGAGAGCGGAGAACAGTGCGTCCGCTTCCCGCGTGGGGTCGCGGGCGATAGTGGTGGGGTGATATGCGATCACGGCAGCCGGGCGCGTGAAATGGATATCGAGCCGCGCTTCCACCTGCTCGCGGCTCATCAGCGGGCTGCGGCGCAAGTGGTCGAGTGAAGGAGCGCCGGCGCGGTGGACGCGCCAGTCCTCCTCGCCCATGGCGACAACGCGCGCCCGGGCCAGCTCCGTGGACGTAAAGTGAATGTGGCTGAGCTTGGTGAGCGCGTTACGGATGGCATCGTCGATGACGCCTTCGCTGATTTCGCCGCCTTCGATATGCACCAACGGAATGCGCAGGGCCGTTGCCACCGACGCGGGCGCAAGCATTTCGTAGCGGTCCGCAATGAGCAGCAACAGGTCGGGGCGCATCTTCCCCAGGCAGTCGGCGAGACCGAGCGTCGCCACACCGATCGTTTTGGCCATACCGATATCGCTGTCCGAACTCAGGAGACATTCGATCCGAGCGTCGATGGGAAGCGCGTCTTTCTCGATCTCGCCCGCCGTGCAACCGAATTCAGGGGAAAGATGGGATCCGATCGCGATGATCTTCAGTTCCACCGCGGGGTGTGACGCCAGTTCGCGAAGCGGCCAGTACAGGTGGCTGTAGTCGGCGCGCGAGGAGGTGACGACGGCGATCTTGCACTTCATCTCCCGCTGCTCCCGCCGGCGCCCATGGCAGCCAGGATGAGGGAGCTTGGCTTGTATTCAGGAACCATTGCGGATATCGTACCAACGAGTTTCGCCACATCGCCGCTGGCGACATGGGAGGCGACTTGTTCCATTCGGCCGCGCAGCTCGGCTGGCGACGGACTTGGTGTCAGGATGACGTCCAACGGACCCATGGTCGATCCTTCGCGGATTTCTGTCTGAAAGACGAGCTCTTCCTCGAGCTTCTCCCCCGGACGCAGACCGATGAACCGGATGGGGATTTCGTTCCCGGAGCCGTCCGCGGCCGCGGCGATGAGGAAGCGCGCCAGGTCCGCAATGCGCTCCGGCTCTCCCAGCGCCGGCAGCAGGATTCTTCCCGCACACTCCGCTGCGCCGGCGGCGAGGATTGCCTCAACCGCCTCGCGCAGAGACATGAAATACCGGCTCACCGCCGGATGGGTCACGGTTACCGGTCCGCGCCTCGCGATCTGCTCCCGAAAGATGGGAACCACGCTGCCGGTCGATCCGATGACGTTGCCTAACCGGACGGCGTTCATCCGGCACCGAGGGCCGCTGAGCGTGGCCACAGTCAGTTCCGCCAGCCGCTTGGAGGCGCCCATGATGCTGTGCGGGTTTGCCGCCTTGTCCGTCGAGACCAGCACCAGCGCCGGCACGCCGTGGTGGAGCGCCGCCCGAGCCAGCGTGTAGGTGCCAAGCGCATTATTGCGCACGGCGGCCAGCGGGTTGAGTTCCAGCAGGGGAACGTGCTTCAGAGCTGCCGCATGATACACGATGCTTGGGCGGAAGCGGCTGAACAGGCGGTTCAGCAAATCGGCGTCCGTCATATTACCCAGTATGGTTTCATGCGGGACGTGCGCAAAGGCCGCCTCCAGGCGCTGCTGAATTCCGAATAGGTTGTGTTCGGAGGAATCGAGCAGGACAAGCCGGGCGGGACCGGCCGCCGCAAGCGCCATCGCCAGAGCCGATCCGATATAGCCACCTGCACCGGTCACCAGAACCGGCCGGCCAGCCACCGCGCAGACAAACCGGCAGCCCGTGTCTTCCTCGCCCGCCTGCGAAAGAAACCGATTGTATCGGAGCGTTCCCGGATTGATCATAGTTGACATCTGCCCGCCTCGATGAGGATGGCACAAGCGCCAGGTCCAGGCGAAGGATGCTGCCCTCATCCCATTTTGCCTTCCCGGCCTCCAGCCAGTCCACTCCCGACGCTCGACATTCCGGAACGCACCAGCAAGGTCAGTCATTCCGGGGCCAATGCCACCTGGGCGCTCACCTTCGACAGCTACGCAAATTCGCTGAATCGGGCCCTGATCTTCTGTTGCGCCTCTAGCGACGCTCGGCGCAGGTCGCGCAGCACTTGCCAGCGAATCGCCGGATCGCCTTCCAGCAGCCAATGGAGAACCGCGTCTTTTGCCATAGCGGCGCCTCCCTGAGCCACCGGTTGATTCTAGCGATCGCTAGATCCGGGCGGCAACACCGCGTAGAATCGTGAAGGAGGCTTATGTCTGAACAACGAAATTCAATCATGTTTTTCGCGACCGCCCTGCTGGCAGGGGCGCTGCTCGCTCCCATCGGAATAGCCCAGAATGCGCAACCGCCTGCGGCGCCGCCTCCGCCTCCGCGCGCAATGGGGCCGCAGGGCCCGCGCGTGGTGTCACCGGAGGTTGTGCCGGACCGGCGCATCGTCTTCCGAATTCTGGCTCCCCAGGCGAAGAGCGTCACACTGTCCGCCAGCGACCTCGCCGGGCTGGAAAACTCGAACGCTACGTTCACCAAAGGCGACGACGGCGTCTGGGAGGCGACGATCGGGCCCATCGACCCGGGCGCGTACCGCTACACCTTCATGGTAGACGGCGTGAGGGTGATGGATCCCAACAACCCGGCGGTGAGCGAGTCGAACACCAACTCGTGGAGCCTGGTGTACGTTCCCGGCGTCGATTTCATGGATACGCAGAGGGTGCCTCACGGCGCCGTGGCATCGGTTACCTACTACTCCACCGCGCTGGGCAGGCACCGGCGGATGCACATTTACACGCCCCCTGGCTATGAGAATGGCACGGACAAGTACCCGGTGTTCTACCTGCTGCATGGCGCGATGGACTGTGACGACGCCTGGACGTCGGTGGGCCGGGCCGGGTTCATCATGGACAACCTGATCGCGGGACACAAGGCCAAGCCGATGGTGATCGTTATGCCCGCCGGCCATACCTCGGCGGCGTTCAACATGCCACGAGCCGGGGATGCCGCGGCGCGCGACGAGTTCGCCGAGGATTTCGTGACCGACATCATGCCGTATGTGGAAACGCATTACCGGGTGCTGACGGACCGCGCTCATCGGGCCATGGCCGGACTCTCTATGGGCGGCGGACAAACGCTGAATATCTCGATGTCCCATTTGGATCGGTTCGCGTATCTGGGGGTGTTCAGCTCGGGGGTGTTCAGCATGCGGCGGCCGGGCGCCGGTGCATCGCCCCTTCCGCCGGGCCCCTCGTCGGAGTGGGAACAGCAGCACGCGGCTATGCTGGACGATGCCTCGCTCAAGCCCGGCCTGAAGCTGCTGTGGTTCAGCACGGGGTCGCAGGATTCCCTGATTTCCGCGTCGACGGCGACCGTCGATCTGCTGAAGAGGCACGGTTTTTCGCCTGTTTTCCAGGAGAGCCCGGGCGGCCACACCTGGATCAACTGGCGGAACTACCTGGAGGAGTTCGCTCCGCTGCTGTTTCAGTAAGGCGGTTTTCCGGAAAACGCGCCGGTTGCGGCTTTCATCCGCGGGATGTCCGGGCCCGATTCCCACCGCGGCCGGCAGGTTGAGATACCGGCCGAAGTTGCCCGAGACATACGCCCTCTCGAATGGAGGGGCCGCCGGCCAAGCGAATTCACCAGGGGCCGGACGCCCGGGAAGACTGCCGCTTGGGCGCGAATGAGGCTTGCCAGGTCCCGTTCCCAGAGGGCCACCCGCCGGCCGGCGGAGAGCGCGATCACAGCGCCCCACCGGCCTGCCCTCTCGGCGTTCGCCGGGCAAGGCCGGGCAAACCCGGAGACCGGCAGGTTTATGGTGCATCCACCACGCAGCGGAACCCCAATACGCCTGAGCGATCATAGCTGGGCGCCATCAGCAGCAGCTTGCCATGCTGGTCATTGCGGTATGCCTGGGGGAAATACCAGATCGATCCCTGCGGTTGGTAATAGCTGCCTCCGCGCAGGATGCCGGCCCGTGTGTGCTCATCGGCGTACTCATCGGTCCATTGCCAGACGTTGCCCACCAGGTCCATGACGCCGAACGGACTCGCTCCACCCGGATGGGCATCGACGTTGTCCGGACCGGCTATGGTTCGCCCCGTCCGCGGGCCGGGGATTGCGGCCGGTTGCCAGTCATTACCCCAGGGGTAGAGACGGCTGTCGTTGCCTTGAGCGGCATATTGCCACTCCCACTCGCGCGGAAGGCGCTTGCCAGCCCAGGCTGCGTAGGCGCGAGCATCCTCTTGCGAAACCCACGTCACGGGCTTACTGGCCCAGCCTTCCGGAAACGTGTCATTCCGCCAGTCCCGCAGGAAGTTCAGATCATCCTGGGGACGATAGCGTGATGCGACGAGAAACTTCTTGAACTGCGCGTTGGTTACCGGATACTTGTCGATGTAGAAGGAGCGAATCGTCATCCTATGTTCGTGGAAACGGCGCGCGTCCGGCTCCCAAGGGTACTGGACGTCTACTCCGATGTCATTGACTCCCTCGATTTCGATTCCCTCTACCTTGAACAGGAAGTCACCCGCTGGAATGCGAATCATCCCTTCCGGCGTAGAGGAGGCCGGCGGGGTGGGACGTACTTCGACCAGCTCCTGCGGCAGCGTTTTCCAAACGTTCGAATAACCCGACAGCGGCTGCGCCGTCATGGACTTCATCTTCGCCATGAGCTCTCGCTGCGCGTCCGAAGGTTCGCCGTGAATGGCCAGCACGGCACCGTAGCCTCGCGCTTCGAGGTGAAATGAGAGAATGTCGCCCGCCGGCTCGCGCTGGGGGTTCAACTCGGACCCGTGATACAAGTCGAAATAACGGACACCGTCGCGATGCGGGATCGTCATCTGGCTGCCGTCGACCGAATATTCGTTACGGTTCACGATCGTCCATACGGTTTCATCGCCGAGAGGCCAGCGGCTAGCGAACACGCCATAACGATGCATCGGATAGAAGGGCTCCCACTCGGGGCCGGTGAGAAACCGGGCGATGCCGCGTTCCATGGCCGCAACGCGGCGCGTGGCTTCTGCGTCGCGCGGAGTGATGCCGTTCCAGATCCCCCAAATGTTCTCCCACGATTCCCAGCCCTCGCCATTGAAAAATGCATACTGGAGGTCGTCCGTCTTACTCCGGTTCCAACGGTCGGAGATGTTCACCATATGTTTCGGCTCGAGCCAGCGGTATCTATCCACGCCCGGAACGAAATCGTACTGGCCGTTGTACTGTCCCCAGGTCATGAGATTCCAGGCCAGCGCTTCATCCGATGGACCGCCTTCCGGTTCAAACACCAAGGGGTGCCCGATGCGGTCGGCCGCCAGCGAAAACTCCAGAGGAACGCCATCCTGCGTGTCGCCGTTGATGCCATCGGCGCCGATCTGCTTCATCAGCGCGGCGATCGCGTCCGGCCATGCGCTACCCGGGTCGCGTGTCCCTTGGTCCCACATCATCATGGGGAAGAGAACACGCACGCCACGCCGGTGAAACTCGGCCACCATCTGCTTCACCCCTTTCACACCACCGGGCATACTTCCGACCATGTCTAATTGGTTGCGGTCGTCGATGCCCATGTTCGGGTAAGTCGGCCAGATGAGAACAGCATCAATTCCGCCGTAGCGTTGTTCGAGATCGTCGAGATATCGGTCGACCGTGTACTTACCGGCGGCCGGGTCGTAGAAATAGCGATCCTGCACCATCATCTGCGGCTGGATGAAGCTGGACTGCGCCCACTGTACCTCCGGCCGCTCATATCTCGACGAGTTGTAGCCGATGCGGATCTTCCTCTCCATCCGCCAATGCTGGACATCCTTAAGCCAGAGTTGATGGCTGGCTTCGGTGCAGGCCGTGGAGCCGCCTTCCCAAGCGCCCTTCATGGTCAGACAGCCAGGCGCCGGAATAAGCTGATTCTTCGGTCTGTAAACGGCATCTTGCGATCTGGCTTCGAAAGCATTCGCCAGCAATAGAGACAATAGAACGAGTGCTCGAACCAGTTGAGTGCGCACGTTTCTCTCCTCAATGACTCGCGATGCGGTGCTGGGGTTGCGGAGGCGCCGGCCGGAAGCATTCGAAGTGCAGTACGGTCGCATCGCCGGGCAGTTGGTGGGTGGCTTCCAGCAGAGCTGCCTGTAGTTGCTCCGGAGATCCGCAGGCCCGCAGATTCAATACCAGGTCATGCTCGCGCGCCGGAGACGCATCGAGCATTCCATCCACCATCGGCTCCTCCTGGTTGCGGCAGAGACTGGCTCGGATGTGCCCGGTCGAAGCCTGGTCAAAGAGCTTGAGGTGGGCGATCGCAACTCCCTCCCGCGAAAGCGCCTCGTCGAGGCAGTCCAGGAACGGCCCGACCACCTGAGCAGGGCTCAGCGCGCGATCGAGCAGCAGGGTGGCGCGCCAGTTCATCCATCCAAGAGCGGCTTCGGCCTCTGCGTAGCGCCCATAGTCGACATCCTGGAGCGGCCGGGCGCCGGACAGACGGTCGTCGGCAAGGACATCGGCGAGCCACTCCGCCACCCCCTCGCCCGTGGTTCCGCTCAGACGGAAGGCGAAACCCGAAGGCAACGCGGGGAAGTCCGCACATACGTCGGCCCTGCTGAAGCAGACCAGATCGGCCTCCGCGAGCTGATTCGTGAACAGGTAAGCAAGCTGACGATCGGCATCCGGCGCCAGCAGCTCGCGCGCCCGTTGCGGCTCGACAAGGACGGTGAACGGCGCCAGCCGATACCGATCGCGATAGTACTCGGCCAAAGGCTGCAACACGGTCGCCACAATGTCGATACAACTGCCAACCGGTTCGGCGAGGATGACGTCCGGCTCGTATGCACGGAGCCGGTCGGCGGCGTCGAGGAAATCGGAAAAGCGGCAGCAGAAACATCCGCCGGCAACCTCTTCGGTGTGCGGCGTCGCTGCGGCCGCGAGCCGCGTATCCACCAGCGCGCTGCCTTGATCGTTGGTGATCAGGGCAGCCCGGTATCCGGACCCTTCCAGCAGGGCCGCCGCGCGGAGAAGCAGGGTGGTCTTACCCGCGCCCAGGAAGCCGCCGACCACAACGATGAGAGGCTTTGCCCGCGTCATCGTCAGACTTCCAGGTTGAGATCGGCGCCCGGCGCCAACGCTACCGTTTCCGCGAAGAGAAAGACCGCACGCCGGTCCTCGCGCCGCAACTCGTGCGGCAGCACATTCTCGCCGGCGCGCGCCACGGATTTCGCGCCCAGCGGGATTTCGACGGCGAGTTCCAGCGAGTGGCAGGCGAGTTTCCCCTCGATCACCGAGAGCGCGAAGCGAGTGCGCCCATTCCGCACCGACTGCGAGAACACACCCCATCCGGTGGCCGTCGACCAGAACGACCGGAAGTCCGCGCCCGGCACACGCGGCGCGACGGCAATCCTGTCCTCGTCTCCCCGATAGCGGAACCCGCTGAGCGCCACAACGCCCGACCACGCCGACATAGCGCGGGCGTAATGATGGCCGCACTCGAACTCGTCCCAGGGATTGCGCCGCTCGCCATCGTACCTCTGCCGGACATTCTCATAGCAACGCACACCCTCGTCGACCTTGCCGGAAAACAGCAGTTGGGTGGCAAAGAGGTACTCAATCCCGGTCCACGATTCGGAGTAGTACGGGAAAGGAATGCTCGGCCGCTTTACAGCGCCGTAGTCGCAGACGAGGACCGCAGCTTCGTCATTGAGCGCGTAGACTCGCTGGACGGAGTCGTGCCGCGCCAGGCTGCTTCGATAGTTGTAGCGGAGGATCGACGCCAGCGTCGTGCGGATGTTATCCGGCGCGAGCAATGGACCAAGGCCGGCGATATCGGCTAGATACTGTCCGATCAACTGGTCGGCAAGGCAGCCCTCGCCAAGCTGGAAATCGGGATGCTCGGGATCCTCGGCTCCTCCGGTGGAGCGAAGCTGCGGTGCGATCCGCTCGCGCGGGATGCCATGGATCTTCTGCACGTAGTACTGCCCGTTGAAAAGATTGGCGTCGATCCACCCGCTCCCGTTATCGAACAGCCGGCGGCATTCGGAGGCGAACGATCGATCGCCTGCGGCCCGCGCCATTTCCTCACACGCACGCAGCGCAGCCAGATAGTAGACGCCGCAAAAGGGGTTGGGACCATAGAACTCGACGTCGTAGGTATTGTGCTGCACACCTTCGAGGACGCCGTCGCGATTCGCGTCCCAGCCTCCCTCGATCCATGCGAATTCCAGCGCCTTCCGTACCTTCGGCCAGATCCGCAGCAACCAGTCGCGGTCGCCGCAGAGTTGCCAGTCGATGAAAGTCTTGACGATCTGCCCCATGGTTCCGTCGGCGGCGGTGGTGCCCCGCGTCTGGCGCCCTTCGGGCAGCGCCAGCCGGATGGGCAGCATTCCGTGCAGACCATCCGCCAAGTCGAAGGCGGCCTCGCGCATGGAGCGCGCCAGCGACGGAAACAGAAACTGCGTGGTGGTTTCGTAGTTCCAGACGTGCGTGCAATTGCCGGGGCAGCAGCCACGATCGTCGGTGATCCCCTCGAACCCGCGGAACTTGCCGTCCGCGGTGCGGAAGCAAGTAGGCGTTACCAGCGTCGAGAGATTCGCCATGGCCGCTTCCTTTACCGGCGCGGGCAGCGTGGACTCTCGTATGGCCGTGAGAAAGTGCTTCATCCGCGGCTCCAGAGAAGGCAGGTTTTGGACCGCGAATTCGGCCGCGGCCCAGGCATTGGGGAAGCGCTGGCAGTAATAGTTGCCGATGATGGCGTTCGGGTCCACGCCGGACGTGTCTCCGTTCAATTCCTCCCATCCGAAAGCGGTTGTGCGATTCGGAAAGTGCCAGGCGAGAAGAAACGTGAATTCCGCTATTGCACCGGGTGCGATGGTGCGCTCGAGACATACCGATCCGACGTTGTTCCGTTCGGCGGCTTCGGGCCCGAGTTGGCCGTCGCCGGTGAAATCGTCCCAGAATAACAGCGGGCTCGCCCACCACTTCGCGCGCGGCCATCCGCGCAGGTGCGTCACCCTGCCGTCTCCGGGACCCGCAACGCAGAGCGCGAAGGAGCCGGCCAGGGGAGCGTCGTGGGCAGTGCCGGGATTGGTCATCAGAAGCCCCGCGAGGTTGCCGGACTCCCTATACTCACTGGTGCGTTTGTTTGCGACGGCGCCTCGCTGCTCTCCGCGGACTCCCACGCCAACCGGATTGTCGAGCGAGAACGCGATGGAAACCTCTGCCGCCTGGCTGGCGGGATTGGTCGCCACGTAGCGCAGAATGGCCACCGGCAGCCCGGAAGCGTCGGGGTCCAGCGGGATGATGGGCGTGAAGGCTTCGAGCGACACCAGCACCGGCAGGTCCCGGTCGTGAAAGGCGATCTTAGCCAGTGGATACTCACCCGTGAAGGTCGCACTCTCGAGGCGCGCCAGTCCGGAGACCCGGTCCGGGCTCAAACCGCCCGAGGCTTCGAATGGCGGAATGAGTCGCGACTCGAGCACACGTGCGACGGGCTCGGCCGTACCGATGCGTGCGCGGATCGCGGGAAACGCGTACGCCGGAGACCTTCCCTTGTCCGGGTGATTGAAAATCTCCCAGTCCCGCAACTGACCGCGCCCGCCCAGGCCGATGCTGCCGGCAGCGACTCCGCCCAACGGAAACGCCAGCATGGCGAGTTGGCGGCCGGAGAATTGTCGAGGGTACGAAAAGCCGGGGATCGACCCTGCCACGCTTGCGGATTCTTGCGGGGCCCGGCCGGCCTCCGCTTCCATTGCGGAAACAGGGCTCGGACTCGTGCCCGCCGCCAGCGCGGCGGCCTTGAGGAAGTCGCGACGCTTCACCATAAGATGTGCCCTATTCTCCTTGGCTGCCTTTGGATGCTTCGAGCAGCGGTTCCAGCACCTTAGTCAGGGTTTCGTCCGTCAACTCAGGGAGTTGGACGTGGCGGAAGAGAGCCCATTGCTCAGTCTGTTCCACTGTCTGCCCCGGCTGCACCCGAGTCAAGGGGCCGAGCGTCTCCATCTCCAGAAACTCGTTGTTGGTGAACGTTTCGAACGCGCATCCGAAGTCCGGGTAGGTCTTCGATGGATCTGCCTGCGCCCGCTTCAGGAAGGCTTCGCCATTCAGCACGTAGAAGACCCAGGTGTCGCGATTGAACAAACCGATTTTCTGCGCGTCGCTGTTGTTCGGGTCCTGGCGCAGCGTCAGGTATTTCCGGGTGAACTTCCAACGCGGATCGGCCAGGTTGGTGTAAGCCCACATCACCAGCGGGTTGGTCGCTTCCAGGTTCTGCGGGTGATGCCCGCGCGGCGGGAAGCCGGTGATCGCGATGCCTCCCTGCGCCATCATGGTGAGGACCCAGGGCGAAAACTCCAGTGGGAACAGCGCGTGGTTCGTGATGCGATGGGTTACGGCGACCCCGGTGCCGGAGGCAGCCATGCGCACTTCGATCTCCTTTTGCAGGCCGGTCAGTGGCTCGACCGGCGCCCGGGCAACCAGTCCCGCCGGGGTGACGTGAATGTCCACCGGAACATTGTCCGGGGCCCAGGTAGCCACCGGGTCTTCGGGGGCCTTCCAGACACGATCTCCGCCACGAAGCTGGAACTTTTCCTCGCCGCTCTTTCCGAGTTGCTCCGAATATTCCTTGAAGAGGTTCTGCCCGCCTACGAACCCGAAGCGAATCACCCGCGGACCTACATCCGCCGTCACAATCAGCTCGACCTCGCCGTTGCTCACCCGGTGACAGTTCTGCCATCCCTTGTAACTGGTCTTTTCGACTTGCACGGCCGCATCCATATTTGTCACGATCGCTCCACACAGAATTGTCATCGCCACACGTTGCCGGACTGTCACAATGCCTCCTGTTCCCTTTTGCAGCGTAGCGCACTGCGCGGGCGCCGCGCCTCTCCTCGACTCCGCCGCGCGCCGCGCCGGAAACCGCGCCCGCTTTATCACACCACGCTAGAATGAGAGATCCGGGTGCGCCCGGTCCCTACCGAATGACTGATCACAAGTTGCACGTAATCCCCTTGGGCGGTTTGGGCGAGTTCGGCATGAACATGACCGCCATCCGCTACGGGGAGGACATCATCGTCGTCGACTGCGGCATGATGTTTCCAGAAGCCGAGCTGCTGGGCGTAGACCTGGTGATGCCCGACCTGACGTTCCTCAAGGAGAACGCCGCTCACATCCGCGGCCTCATCCTCACCCACGGCCACGAGGACCACATCGGCGCCGTCCCGTATTTCCTCGGCGATATCGACGTTCCGGTATATGGCACGGCCTTCACGCTGGCGCTCGTCGACCGGCGGCTGGAAGAATACGAGCTGGATAAGGACCCCGTCTTCATCAAGGTCGCGCCCAAGCAGACCGTCGAAGTCGGGCCCTTCAAGATCGAGTTCATCCACGTCACGCACTCGATTGTCAGCGCTGTTGCGCTGGCCATCACCACCCCGCTCGGCGTGATCATCCACACCGGCGATTTCAAGGTGGATCCCACTCCCACCGACAACGAGGTGTT
>Ga0187891_1000256_pt1 | contig 55182 bp, 53 predicted proteins | sample June2016WEW_21_4_FD_132990 | JGI IMG/M metagenome (GOLD analysis project Ga0187891, IMG submission 132990) | Peatland microbial communities from SPRUCE experiment site at the Marcell Experimental Forest, Minnesota, USA - June2016WEW_21_40 | ecosystem: Environmental > Terrestrial > Soil >... | reverse complement strand
GGATTTACCCGATATGGAGACGAGCCCGGAGCGATCTTCAACTACGACCGGATTCATCTACTGGCGTGGCAGATGGCCGCTCATGACACCAAAGGGATGTACTTCTGGAGGTGGCGTCCCCACATGGATGAATGGCAAGCCTTCGGCCGGGGGCTTGCGGCCTCCGACGGCAGCGTCACTCCCCGCGCCGTCGCCGCGGGCGATGCCGCGCGAGCGCTGAATTCTGATCCCGACCTTTTCCTGGAGAGCAAGCCGCTGCCGCCTCAGGTGGCCGTGGTCTACGACATTGCCGGTGACCTGAAAGCCAAGGTCCAGGGTGGCGACTGGGACTCGTTCACAGTCCGAAACATGATTGGGATCTATCATGCCTTGTGGAACGACCAGGTGCGTGTGAACATCCTCGACGGCCGGCAAGTGACGGCCGATGTCCTCAAGCCGTACAAGCTGGTCATCTTTCCCTTCTACCTCTGCCTGCGCAAGAACGTGGCTGAGGCGATCGAGGCATATGTCGCCGGCGGCGGTACAGTGCTTGCCGACGCCCGCTTTGGAATCATCAATGAACTCGACCATGGTTATCGGGTGAATCCCGGGCTGGGTATGGAGAAGTTGTTTGGCGCGCGCCGCCACGACCTGGTCGCCAGCCACAATCCTTCTGAAATTCGCGTCACACAACCGGCGGCGCTGTTTAACGGCGCCACCCTGCCAGGCCACTTGGTGGGCCGCGTGTTTCGCGAAGAACTGCAACTCGAAAAGGGCAGCGAGGGCACTGTTGCTGCCGTTTTCGAAAAGGCTGGTACACCCGCCATCGTGGTCCGCCGCACAGGCAAAGGGCAGACCATTCTGCTGGGTTTCTCGCTGGGAATTCCCTTGCTGGAAAACCACGACCCCGGCGCTGCCGCGTTGTTGCGCGCGGCATGGCAGTCCGCGGGCGTGAAACCTCCCGTCCATGTGGCGACGACTTCCAACGCGGGGCCTGTGGAAGCTGTTGTGCACGCGCGCGGCCGCGAGGATGAACGGCTCGTTTACGTGCTGAACTGGGGACATCATCGGGCTGACGTCAAGGCGGAATTGCCTTGGCCAGGACAAACGCCGCTTCAGGGGAAGGATATGGTCTCCGGTCATGCGGTAGTGGTTGAACACAAGCAGAACCGGGCGGTCTTCAGCCTGGACCTTCCCCCGGACCGTGCAGCGGCGGTGCATATAACGCCGTAGGTGCGGCGAGAGGATGACAGATGGCGTCGGAAATCCCTCAGAGGAGGCTCAAGACTTGCAACGACGTACTTTTATCGGATTGACCGCAGCGGTTGTTGCCCGGCTCGGCGCGGACAGGGTGTTACGCGCACAAAGCGCAAGCGCGCTGCGCGGCGGCGCAATAGCACCTTCCCAGCCGCAACTGGCTGGGATGAGCCTTCGGGAACTGCGTCAGACCCTCTACAATCAGCTTTTCCAGGTGCTCTCGCCTTTCTGGGACCAGCATGGCATCGATCACAAGTACGGCGGAATCATGTGCAGTCTGGACTACGACGGCACACTCCTCAACACGGAGAAGAACCTGTGGTTTCTGGGCCGCGCCATCTGGGTTTACAGTTTCCTGTATAACCACTTTGGGAAAAACCCTCAGTATCTGGAAGTGGCGCGAAAGACCAAGGAATTTGTGTTCAAATTCGCCTTGCAGAAGGACGGCTGGTGGGCTGAGGTGTTGTCGCGTGAGGGCAAGGTCTTGAGGCCTTTCAGCGGGGACACTGAGGGCATGTACCATCTCGCCGAGGGCCTCCAGGAATACGCTGCTGCCAGCGGAGATGACCAAGCCAAGGAAGCAGCTTTCGCGCTCCTCAAGAAACTGTTCCGAGATTTCAATAGCCCAACTTTCCGGTACCGGGGGGCGGATTTCCCCTACCTGTGGAAGAGCGAGCGCGCGGTGCGCCCGCAAGGGTTGTGGTTTCTGAATCTGACCATTGCCACGCAGATTCTTAAGCGCTGGAACGATCCGGAAATCGCATCTATAGCGGATCTTTCCGTGGACGCGATCGTGAACAAGCATTACAAGCCGGACATCGGCCTGAACACGGAAATGTTGTACTTCGATTTCACCCAGCCGAAGGACGAGGCTAACAAGTCTCGCTTCGGCCACTCGGTGGAAGCCTACTGGATGGTGATGGAGGAAGCGAATCGGCGCGGCGACGAGGCTCTATGGCAAACCGCCGCCGAGAGAATCCATCATCACCTCGACGTCGGATGGGACTACGTCTACGGCGGACTTTCGCAATGGGTCAACGTTGATCACCCATGCTATCAATGGCCCGTCGAGACGCCGCCCGGGACCAGCCTGAAATACCATTTTGAGGGCGAGTACGAATACATGAAACCGCTGTGGGCGCAGAACGAAGCGCTGGTAGCCACTTTGAATGTGTACGAGCGCACGCGGGCAGAGTGGGCAGCACGGTATTTCGGTTTGGCGTTCAACATCATCAATGAGAAGTTCTCACAGACGGGCCGGGGATTCCCGGCCGGCTATATTCTGTTTGCCGACCGCAAGATCACCCCTCAATTTCACGTTGGCCGCCAGGACAACTATCATCCGCTGCGGCAATTGATGTTCAATATTCTGACCTTGGACCGGATGATACGGCGCGCCGCCGTCTGACTTGACGCCGGCCGCTAGGCAAAGTTGGCGAGGGTGCGCATGACCGCCATGTCCTGTTCCAGCGGAGCCAGGGGGCTGTACTCGAGGGCGACGGAACCTTGGAAGCGGTCGCCAAGCTCGTAGATCGCTTTGAACACATTGCGGTAGTTGATCTCACCGGTGCCCGGCTCGTGTCGTCCGGGAACGTCTCCCACATGAAAGTGTCCAATCCGGTCTATATTCATTCGGATATTCTCGATCAAATTACCTTCCATGATTTGAACGTGATAAATATCGAACAGCAGCTTCACGTTGGGACTTCCCACACGATCCACAAGCTCGGCCCCGTCGCGCACATAATAGAGAAAGTATCCTGCGTGGTTAACATAGGTATTCAGGATTTCGATGATGGCGGTGACGCCGTTCTTCTCCAACAGGGGCGCGGCCTCACGCAGCGCCGCCACCGCGTTGGCCATCTGCTCGGCGCGCGGCATTCCTCCCAGCTCGTTTCCTGTCAGGACCACTAATTGCTTGCAATCCATTCTCTTCGCCGCCTCGATCGACGCCTCGAGTTCGCGAAGGAAACCCTGGCGCTCGCGAGGATTCACCAAGCCACAACCAGGCGCCGTCACACCCTTGTTGGCCACCAAGCAAGCGCAGAACAGCGGCGACTTGCCCTTCTCCGCTACAAAGGCGTCGAGCGTCGCCGGATTACGCCAATCAAACATTTCGCAAGCGTCGTAGCCCAGGCGGTTGAGGAGCGCCATCGCCTCCGGCACGGGCATGCGCCCCAGCATGCCCCAGGTAATCGACAGCCGCAGGCCCTTCTTCCCTTCCAGGTTCGCCCGAGCAGGCGCGGGCATCTGGGCAAGCGAGAGAGCTCCAGCCGCAACTCCAAGAAATGAACGACGGTCCATGACAAGCCTCCAGTCCGAAGGAATCGAAATATGGGCGCTGATTATATGCGAACTAAAATTCGCGAACAATTGCTTTGGAGTGCCGCAGCTTGACAGGTGCGGCGGAGGGAGAGAGAATGCCGGTTCGTCACAGGGGAGTGGGACCAGCGCATCTGCAAGGCGGTCTCGGTGTTCTCCGTGCCTTCCAAGCATTAACACAGAGGGCGCAGAGTATCTCAGTGGCCTCTGTGGTAAAGCTTTTCCGCTCAACGAGAACACGGAGCACTAGCGAGGCTGCGATTACGTATCCGTCCAGTTATGCAAAGCAGTTAATCTTGGGACTCGGCTTGGCCCTTCTCCACCCCGAGTTTTCCGCCCACGGGGCTCAGCTCAAGCGTTACGAGTACTCCCTGCCCCGCATGGGGACGATCTTTCACATTGAACTGTACGCTCCCGATGATGCGACTGCGTCGAGAGCGGCTGAGGCCGCCTTCGCGCGGGCTGAGGAACTCGAGCAGATCATGAGTGATTACCGGGAGGACAGCGAACTCATGCACCTCGCGCGCGAGGGATCGCGAGCTCCCTTTCCGGCCAGCAACGACCTCTATGAGGTCCTGGCGAAATCGATACGCATTTCCGAGCTGTCGCACGGGGCATTCGACGTCACCGTCGGTCCCCTCGTAGCGTTGTGGCGGGAAGCTCGCACCACAGGACGCTTTCCCGATGCTTCGGATCTGGCTAAGGCGAAAGCGTTGGTGGATTACAGAAACATCGAACTCGATCCCACGCGGCGGACGGTCTTCCTGAAACGCGCCGGGATGAAGCTGGATCTGGGCGCCATCGGTAAAGGCTACGCCGCGGACCAGATGCTGGCTGTGCTGCAGTCGCGCGGGCTCCGCCGCGCCATGGTGGTGGCCGGAGGAGAAGTGGCCATGGGAGCGCCGCCGCCGGGCGAAGTGGGCTGGAAAGTTGCCATCGACACAGCCGACGCGAAGGCGGGGAAGGCGCCTTGCACTCTCGTGCTGCATGACGCCGCCCTATCCACCTCGGGGGATTCCAAGCAATTCGTCGAAATCAACGGCAAGCGCTATTCGCATGTCATTGATCCCTTCACCGGCGTGGCTCTGGAAGGCATGGCCAGCACTACGGTGCTCGCCCGGGACGCAACCACCACCGACGCGCTGGGGACGGCCCTTTCCATCCTTCCCGTTGCCGATGGAATTCGACTTGCCGAATCGCTACCAGGAGTGGCAGTCTACATGGTTCGCCAGGCTGAAAACGGCTGGAAGAGATATTCTTCGCGAGGGTTTCCGGAATCGTGCCTGGGCCGGAACTGAACGCCTGCAGTTCTCATTGAGTGTGGAGGCTTCGCGGAAGAGAGTTTAACGATGTCTACACCCGTTTTGATCGACCTCGATTCATCGAACCTGGCCGAGTTTCCGTGCTGCGGCATCAAGAACCCATCGCACCCGGGGCTCCTCGCCAAGCGGTGCTGGCTGAAAGCCCAATTCAACTTGGGTCTAAGAGCCAAGATCCTCCTTGATGCGAACGGCAAACCGTTCGGCTATATCGAATATCTTCCAGGTGACGTCGCACGGCGCGGAGTGCGCGCCGCCGGCTACATGTTTATTCACTGCATATGGAATCAATCGAGCCGGCATCAGCACAAAGGGTGGGGGAGCGCCATGCTCGAAGCCTGCGTCAAGGATGCCAAGGCGGCAGGCATGAACGGCGTCGCCGTGCTGACGCGTGCGGGTCCCTGGTCGGCCGGCCGCTCTCTGTTCTTCGCGAAAGGATTCAAGCTCGCGGATGCCGCGCCGCCGGACTATGAGTTGTTGGTTCACAAGTTCAAAGCCAGCGCAGCCGATCCGGCCTTCAAAGGAGGTTATGATCGGAAGGCTGCACGATTCGGCAAAGGGCTCACGATCATCCGCTCAGCTCAATGTCCATACAACGCGAAGTTCGCCGCCGAAATTGCCCGAACCGCCGAGGAAGAGTTTCATCTCACTGCCAAGACGATCGATCTTGAGTCATGCAAAGATGCCCAAGACGCTCCGACGCCCTACGCGGTGTTTGCGATTCTCTATGAGGGACGAATTCTGGCCGATCACCAGATCAGCCGCACTCGTTTTCGCAACATCATGAAGAAGGTCATGAGCTAGGGCGCGGTGCATCGGCGCTTCAAAGGAATGCATCGGAGACGGTTTGGGTTGTCTTTCTGGTTCTCGTGCATGATTTCCAATCTCAAGAAAGTTCGAACCAGTCTAGCGCTAATCGGCGCGGGCATCCTGCTGGGCGTCGCCATGATGCTGGGAGGCAAGGCAGGCGTCGATGCCACCTCGACGGACAAGTTCTGCGACCAAACCTGCCACGCGCATCCGGAGGCCACCCAGACCTGGATCAAGTCGACGCATTTCACCACCAAGAGCGGGGTAGTGACGCATTGCATTGATTGTCACCTTCCCGGCTCAGGCTTCACCTATTACACCGAAAAGGCCCGCTTGGGCGCGCAGGATATTTACGGTAAAATCTTCAAAAATCTCAGCAAAATAGACTGGCAGGCGAAGCAGCACCTCGATGAGGCTCGCACTTTCACCTACGACTCCGCCTGCATCCGCTGCCACGCCAACCTCTTCAGCGCAGGACTTTCGAAGAAGGGGGTGGACGGGCACCTGCATTATCAGCGCTCGAAGGAGAAGATGCGCTGCATTAACTGCCACCTGCATGCGGGACATTATCGGGGCAAGCAGGCCGAAGAAGTTCCTGAGGAAGCTGAAGCCGAGGAACGCGGTCTCGACGTCTCCTTCCCTCTCAACCCCGAGGGGTTCCGGAATTACGCCGAGACGATTCCCGGCTCGGAGGTGAAGATCCGCATGGTGGCCGTTCCCGGCGGTTCGTTCCTGATGGGCAGCCCCGAGTCGGAACCTTATCGGCGTGCGGACGAAGGTCCTGCGCACCGGGTGAACCTCAGCCCGTTTTGGATGGAACGGACCGAGGTGACCTGGAGGGAGTACGAAGTGTACCTGCTCGAGCGCGGCAGCCGGAGCCGAACTCGTGATAACCCGGGGGCCAACAAACCCGACGCGGTAACGGGACCTACGCCGCCTTACGGCTCTCCCGACCAAGGCTGGGGGCGAGGCTCGCGTCCGGCCATCACCATGACCCACTACGCCGCCACCAAATACTGCGAGTGGCTCTCTGCAATCACCGGCAAGAAGTTCCGGCTTCCCACCGAGGCGGAGTGGGAGTATGCTGCTCGCGCGGGATCAACGTCCGCGTATTTCTTTCCCGGCGATCCGGCTCGGTTCACCCGCGAGCGGTGGCTGAATCGGTGGATGGGAGTGAAGACGGCGCCGCTCAGCGAATACGCATGGTACTTGGAGGACAGCGCGAGCAAAACCTATCCGGCCGGTGGGACCAAAGCCAATCCCTGGGGCCTGGTCAACATGTTAGGCAACGTGCGGGAATTCTGCTCGGATTGGTACGACCCCCAGGCTTACGCGCACCTCGGAGATTCTGAAGTTGTCGATCCTCGTGGCCCGGCTACAGGGCAGGAGCACGTAATCCGCGGGGGCTCATATCGCTCTGACGCCGCCGATCTGCGTTGTGCCGCCCGTGACCATACGCGGCACGACGAATGGCTGCTCACAGACCCGCAGGTGCCTAAAAGCGTGTGGTGGTACTCGGATTGCGCTGACGTGGGATTTCGTGTGGTGCGGGAATACGAGACGGGCGCGGCGGCGGCTGTCGTGGGGAAGGCAAAATAAACCGCTGCCATCCTGAGCGAAGCGAAGGATCACGGCAGTTTTCGACCCAGCGTACGGCGAAAAACAACTGCAGCGATCCTTCGCTGCGCTCAGGATGACAGGTCGAAATTGAGTTCTGGTTGATTCGAAGACTTTCATCGACTTTCAAAGGAGAGTGGACATGAGTGACGAACGGAAGGTAGATCTTGACCGCAGGACTTTTATCGGCGCTATCGCGGTGGCGGGCGCGGGTGCGGTGCTGGCCAGTTGTAGCAAGTCCTATCCGACTCTGACTTTCGTGGACGCCGCGCCGGACGGTCCTCCGCTCAAGGCAGGCCTGATCGGCTGCGGCGAGCGGGGCACAGGGGCGGCCACGCAGTTTGTCAAGGCCGGGCCAAACCTGAAGATCGTGGCGCTGGCTGACGTGCTGAAGGACCATCTGGACACTTGCCGCGCCAGCCTGGCAAAGGAAGCCCAACAACAGGTGGCGGACGACCATTGCTTCATCGGCTTCGATGCCTATAAGAAGCTGCTCGAATCCGATGTGGATGTCGTGCTGATGGCTACGCCGCCGCATTTCCGGCCCATCCACTTCGATGCCGCAGTGGAGGCCAAGAAACATTGCTTCATTGAGAAGCCCGTGGCCGTCGACGCACCCGGCGTGCGGTCCGTGCTGGCTACCGGCCAGAAAGCGGCGGCCTACAATCTGTGCGTGGTGGCGGGCACTCAGCGGCGGCATGACCGCGCCTATCAGGAAACGCAGAGTCGAGTGGCCAATGGCGCCATTGGCAAGATAACCGGCGCCGTTGCCCGTTGGAATCAAGGCCAACTTTGGTACGCGCCCAAGAAGAAAGAATGGTCGGACATGGAAGCGATGATTCGCGACTGGGTGAACTGGGCATGGCTTTCAGGCGACCACATCGTCGAGCAGCATGTCCATAATCTCGACGCTGTCCTCTGGTTCACGGGGATGAACCCGGCCAAGGCCATCGGCGTGGGCGGGCGCGCTCGCCGCGTGACTGGCGACCAGTTCGATTTCTTCTCCATTCAGTACACCTATGAAAACAATACGCGCCTGGCAAGCATGTGCCGCCAGGTTGACGGTTGCATCAACGACGTCTCCGAGTACGTAGTGGGGACAGAAGGCTACACCAATTGCAAGAACACCATCTACGATCCCAGCGGGAAGGTCGTGTGGCAGTACCAGGAAGCGGGGGCGGACCCGGGCAAGACCAAGTTCGACCCGTACGAGCAAGAGCATGTGGATTTCGTCACCGCCATCCGCAAAAACCAACCGATTAACGAAGCGGAGCACGTCGCCCACGCTACGTTAACAGCAGTGATGGGAAGGACCGCCGCTTATACGGGACAAGAGGTTACCTGGGAAGCCATCATGAACTCTAACGACCGCCTCGGCCCGACCGAGTACGCCATGGGGCCGTTGCCCGGCATCAAGGCCGTGGTGCCCGTGCCCGGTAACGGCGAAGAAACCGCCAAGCACGCGCGGGGGTGAAGGGCAGGTTTCAGGTGTCAGGTTCGAGATTCCCGATATTTGGTAGGGGCAACGACGAGGGTTGCCCCTACTGCTGCTAGTGTCGTTCCCTTCCTAAACGGTAGCGTGCTTCATCAGATCACTCTTCATGATCCAGTCTGAACGTTAGCGCTGCCGAAAACGAGCTTCTCCGACAGACCTCCTGGATCGACCGCTGTAATCACGCTCGTGTTTCCTTTTGTGTTGAGCCCGAGCGCTGTATAGCCATTCTTCTGCGATTGGGATTCTTCTTGGGTAAAGCGCTCGCCAAGGGCGGGCGTGCTGGGAATTCATTTTCGCGCTTTCACGTGTCGGGGGCCGCGCTTAAGGGTGTGTTTGGGCTCAGGCCGCTCCGGCATCGCGTCGCTTTGCCAGCCTGCCACCGTTCCCAGCGCGCGAGTGATGGTGTCAAACAAGACGTATACCTTTTGATACTTGGCGCCACTGCTGTCCACCAACCGCAAACGGAAACCAGGGAGAGTGCCTTCGTGCGTCACAAGTATCGGGAAATATCCTTGCAGGTCCCCTTCCCGATAGGCAATGGCATAGGTTTGCTTTCTCTTCCACCAGGTCAGCACTCGAACATGTGTATAGTCGTAGGTCTCAGTGCCGGTGCGGTCCGCCACAATGTATTGGGGCACCTGCCGCCCGTTATCATCAATGGTGTTCAGCACCAGCCAGGCGACGAGATTCACATCCTGGGTATAGGCCGAGATGTTTTTGGGGACGTCGAGTTCCACGAGACGTCCGAGAATCCAACCCGCGCGCGAACCCCATCGGACCAAATACCAGGCCTCGACAGGAGTCGAGGGAAGCGATGGGACATCGGCCGTAACTCCCTCGGTGGGGCGCGGTAACATGCGCCGGCCAAAGATGTCCAACTGCTGCTGCGGCTTCAATTGCGCCACCACGGCAGCTTTGCGCGAGGGTTCGATATGTACGTTGACTGAGTCGGCGGCGTGCCCCGCCGCTTGGGCGGGCAGGTTCGACATTTCGCCGAGAAGATGTTCATCCGCAGCGTATGTGTCGGCGGTCATCAGCCCATCTTTGTCCACCCAGCCATCCAGGCCGCTCATCAAGCGCACATGAGCCCACGTGCGAAATCGGGCCAGAGCATAAACGCGATCCCCGGATTTGAGAGTGGCGATTTGCATGCGAATCTCAGCAGGGCTGTCCCAAACTCCCAGCGTATCCGGCAACACGTAAGCAGACTCGCGAATGGGTTGGAGAGGAGAATAGGTGAGAAAATAACTCATGAACGCCAGCACCGGTTCACCGGCTTTGCTATGTCTGGGGACGTAGACAAGAAGGTAATATGCGGCTGAAAGCAGCGACACAAGAAGTAGCGCTAAGAACACGGTTCGGACTTTCATCTTTCGCGATCGTATTTAGGCCAGGAGGTCAAGCTGCGGCGTGCTGCGGCGTCTGAAATGCAAACGATAACAGGATTCGGTAATATCCCAACCCGGGTCGTAGTTCCCCGGCTCGTCTCGGCACTATATTCATAACGCGTCTCTGCCGCCGGATTCAGATCGTAGCGCGTCCTCCACTCGTTAGGCCCAAGCACGCAATTTCCTTTTTCGATTAGTCGAACGAGGGTCTCCATTGCATTTTAGCTCACTTCCGCCAAAGTGCAAACGCAGTCGGATGCGGTCAGATGATGGGTGTCGTCCTGATTATAGCGTAACGCTTGCATTGACAGGCTGCTGAGGCCAGGGAAGAGCCGGGCGTGTGGACCCAAGCGCGGGGGTGAGCTCGGGAGTCCGAACTCGCCCCGCACTTAGGTGAGCCAGGAACATGCGTGTGGAAGTTGTTGTGTGCTTCAGTATGTCCTCTTACACGCCGGCAAGGCTTCATGAACGTGATGGCGCGGTTGATCGCACTATTCTAGCCGCCTCGGTATACATTTCGTCGGCGTAGGACGTGTACGGCGGGAACATGGTACGATCCCGGTTGGTATTCAAAAAGTCTATCGCAAGTTGCGCGTTATTCGTAAGCTCTGCCGCCGCGGGAGCTAGTTGATTGATTTCGGATTGCTGAGCTTGAGGCAGATTCGCTTCCATTGCACGCAATTGGTTGACCGTCTGGTCGATCTTGTTGATTTGACCCTTCATGCTGTCCAATGTGAGCGCGTCCGCTCGCCAGTCGATCATGAAAGCCTCCCGGTTATACTCATCGAGAGTATCTGCGGATTTCAACACCCTCTGGGCATTCTGGTGAATCTCGGCCAGTAGCCCTGAAGCCTTCTGGGAGAGGTACCCCGCTGTGTCCGCATCCGTGGGACTTCCCGCCCGTGCCGGCGGTGCGGCCGCGAAAAGCGTGGAGGCTAGCGAGAATGCGGCGAGCAAGCCTGTCAACTTTAGCGTTGAATTTGGCTTCATAGTTACTATCCCCTTTCTCTACAACGAATTAGCCGGGCCAACCGTGACGGTCCGGACGATTTCGTACAGGTGGTTGGATGCCGGTGGAGTGCGTCGGGTTGGACATAATGTCCCTGCTCGGCTCGCTCTTTCGCCCCGTAACCCACCAACTGGTTATCAATATGATTGAGGCCGACCGGTAGCGCATACGTCTCGACGCTTTCTCGCGGGATGTAATGATCCCGCCTCGAGTCGGGGACGCGCAGACATGGCATCGAAGGGCACGACTGCGCCTGGCGCACGCCACCTTCGCGAGTAGTTGGCAAACGCTTGGTTCTGTGTTTAACTACCCGATCACGCTCGTATCCGGACTTCTTGAGGCAGCCATGAGCACAGTAAGCCGCCGGTCGTTCTTGGAAAAGGCAGGAGTGATGCTCGGAACTCTTTCACAGGTGTCACCCGCGAAGGGCGGCGGACCTCCGGCGAGCGGAGCGGCAAAACGGCCGAAGGCCGGCGCCACCGTTCAATACGGCACCGAGCGGTGCGTCGTGGAGTGGGCCTACTACTCTGGCAAAGCTTACGCCGACCCTTTCAATGACCTCGACGTGGACGTAGTGTTCACCGATCCTCGCGGTAACGAACAGCGAGTTCCGGCATTTTGGGCGGGCGAGCAAGTCTGGCGCGTGCGCTTTTCTCCTGCCACCGCGGGGCAATACGCTTATCGCACAATTTGCAGCGACGCGGCCAATGGGGACCTGCACGGGCAGTCGGGTACGCTGGAGGTGTCCGCCTATGCGGGAGATAATCCGCTGCGGAAGCACGGCCCCGTGCGCATCGCCGCGGACCGTCGGCACTTCGAGCACACCGATGGCACGCCCTTCTTCTGGTTGGGAGACACCTGGTGGATGGGATTGTGCAATCGGCTGCGCTGGCCGGAAGACTTCCAGCAACTGGCGGCCGACCGGGTAAGCAAGGGATTCACCGTCATCCAGATCATCGCGGGACTGTACCCCGACATGCCGCCTCTCGACACGCGCGGGGCGAATGAGGCCGGGTTCCCGTGGGAAGCGAATTATGCGCGCCTTAATCCCCGCTACTTCGACATGGCGGATTTGCGCATCCAGTATCTCGTCGAGCGCGGGCTAGTGCCTTGCGTGGTTGGATGCTGGGGCTATTTCCTGCCCCTCATGGGCATCCCCAAAATGAAGAAGCACTGGCGAAACCTGATTGCCCGCTGGGGAGCGTATCCGGTGGTCTGGTGTTTGGCCGGAGAAGGCGCCATGCCGTTCTACCTTTCAACGACGAAAGCCGCGGATGCGGCCACGCAACGGCATGGCTGGACGGAAGTGGGAATGTACGTGCGAAACACCGATCCCTATCGCCGCCCCATCACCATCCACCCCACGGATAACGCCCGGAACCAGGTCGAGGACGTGTCCGTTCTGGATTTCGATATGCTGCAAACGGGTCACAGCGACCGCAAGAGCATTCCCAACACGGTGAACCAGGTCACGGGATCGTTGTTGCGAGATCCGCGCATGCCGGTTCTAGTGGGGGAAGTCTGTTACGAGGGAATCCTCGAGGCCAGCCGCCAAGAGGTTGAACGCTTCATGTTCTGGACATCCCTACTCAATGGAGCGGGCGGCCACACCTACGGCGCCAACGGCATCTGGCAGGTAAACACCGCCGAGCATCCCTTCGGGGCTTCACCCCATGGACGTTCCTGGGGTAATACGCCCTGGGACGTGGCGGCCAAGCTCCCCGGCTCAGCGCAGCTTGGGCTCGGCAAAGCATTACTCCTGCAATATCCGTGGTGGCGGATCGAGCCGCACTCGGAGTGGGTAGATCCGCAATGGAGCAAAGAGAATTATGAACAGCCCTACGCGGCGGGTATCCCTGGTGAATTGCGAGTAATCTTCATTCCCCCGGCGTGGGATCCGCCCCGAGTTAAGAGCCTCGAGCCGGGCATCACCTATCGTGCTTTTTACCTTGATCCGGTGACGGGAAGGCGGCATGAGACAATCGAAGTTACACCGGACCCCGCAGGCACGTGGCAGGCGCCGATCACGCCAACGTTTGCAGACTGGATACTTGTTCTGGAGACGAAACTGTAGCAGTGGATCTGCGCGAACAATTCGAGTTTGTCATGCTGAGCGGAGCATCTCTGAAGTTGTTTGCGTCTCGTGGGAGCAAGGCTGACTGCGGAGATCCTTCGCTGCGCTCAGCATGACAGGCCAGGAGGTTACAGTGGAGCGCGTATGCTTTTTGTTGAAAGTGCGGCCAGAGCGGCTCACAGAATATAAGGAGCGTCACAGAACCGTCTGGCCTGACATGCTGCAAGCCCTGCGCGAAACGGGTTGGCATAATTACTCGCTTTTCCTCCAAGAGGACGGTTTGCTTGTGGGATATTTTGAAACCCCGGACCTTCAGGCCGCATTGACCGGCATGGCCGGCCGGGAAGTCAACCTGCGTTGGCAAAAAGATATGGCGCCTTTTTTCGTGAATCTGGAAGGCCGTCGTCCGGACGAAGGCTTTCTGCGCCTGGAAGAGATTTTTCATCTGGCTTGATGAAGTCGAGAGTCGACAGTCGAGAGTTGAAAGGGTTTCGCGGACGTGCTGTTAGCCTCCGGCGCAGACCCAACGCCCCGACTCTCGACTCTTGACTTTCGACTCTCGACTAAGGAGAAACCAACATGGCCGACGTTGATAATGTAAAAGAGACAAAGGAATTCTATCTGGATATCCCCGCCAAGAACCAGGCGTTCTTTCTGAAGGGTTCCGGGGCGCTGGACTGGGGAATGCAGAACCGGCTGGCGTGTATCTTCAGTCCCACGAGCGGCCGCACCGTGATGCTGGCCATCGACCACGGATACTTCCAGGGTCCCACCACGGGGCTGGAGCGGGTCGACGTCAATATTCTTCCGTTGCTTCCTTACACCAATGCCCTAATGTTGACCCGTGGCATCCTGCGCTCCATCGTGCCCTCGTCATTCACTTCCGGCGTCGTGCTGAGGGCCAGCGGCGGCCCCAGCATCCTCAAAGAGCTCTCCAACGAGCAGCTCGCCGTGGATATTGAAGACGCCGCGCGTCTCAATGTGTCGGCGCTGGCCGTGCAGGTTTTTATCGGTGGCGACTTTGAAACTCAGACGGTCAATAACATGACTCGGCTGGTGGACGCCGGCTTGCGCTACGGCATTCCCATCCTGGGAGTAACGGCGGTGGGCAAGGCGATGGTGCGAGACGCCAAGTACTTTCGCTTGGCCTGCCGAATTTGCGCCGAGCTGGGCGTGCAGTTTGTTAAAACTTACTACGTGGCCGAAGGCTTCGACACCGTGACGGCTTCCTGCCCCGTGCCCATCGTGATGGCGGGCGGCAAAAAGCTGCCGGAACTTGATGCGCTGACCATGGCCTATCGCGCGGTCAGCGAGGGCGCGGCGGGCGTGGACATGGGTCGTAACATTTTCCAGGCCGAGGCGCCCACTGCCATGATCCAGGCGGTCGGAAAAGTGGTCCACGAGCTGATGAAGCCCGCGCAGGCGTTTGATCTTTACGAGACATTGCGGCACGAGACGCTAAAGGCAGTCGCGCAGTGACAAATCCGGAGCCAGGGGTCAACAAAAGGCCTTCAGAGGAGGTTCATGACCGGCCCAAGTGCTTTCGATATTTTGCGGCAATCATCTCCTGTCGTGAGTGTAGGCGTCCTGACTGCGGATCTGCTATCACTCGGATCAGAATTGGCCTTGCTGGAACGATGCGGAGTTAAAGTGGCTCATGTGGACGTTATGGACGGCTGCTTCTGTCCCATGATGACGGTGGGCCCGCCACTGATTAAAGCTCTCAAGACTCCCCTGCTGAAGGACGTTCACTTGATGATCGAGGAGCCGCTGAATAAGGTGGCAGACTACGTTGCGGCGGGGGCGGACATCATTACGATTCATCCCGAGGCTTGCTCTCACGTTCACCGGGTTTTTCAGCAAATGCGGCTGATGAAGAACGCCCGTGACTCCGAAAGAGGTATCGTGCGCGGCGTGGGCCTGAATCCTGGCACGCCCCTCGAGGTCCTCGAACCTCTGCTCGATGAATTGGAGTTAATTCTGATTCTGGCCGTCAACCCCGGTTGGGGTGGGCAGAAGTTCATCGCTTCCACTCGAGGGCGAGTTGAGAAGGCAAAACGGATGATCGCCGCCTCGGGCCGTGAAATACTGCTGGGTGTGGATGGCGGGATAACACGAGATAACATCGCCGAGGTGGCCGCCCTGGGCGTGGATTTGATCGTGACCGGAAGCGCTGTTTTTGATCGCAAAGCAGCGGAGGCCAACGCGAAGTTCATGCTGGCCGAGGTGAAGAAAGGAGTCAGAAGCCGGGAGTCAGGAGTCAGGAGTTAGCTCTCAGCCGTCAGCCATCAGCTATCAGCAAGCCGGCTGAAAGCTGACGGCTGAGAGCTGATGGCTACACCTGGCTTCTGTTCAATCATATGCGGAACCAATGGTCCGACGAAGACGCCAGTTTGTTCATTGCTTTGTACGCTGGAAAATGGGGCGAGGATTTAGCCTTGCGGACGTATACCAGCCGCCTGCTGGGCGCGGAGGAAAACCTGGTGCTGCATGGCGGAGGCAACACCTCCGTCAAGGGGTTTGCCACGAACGTTCTGGGCGATGAGGTCCCGGCCATTTACGTCAAAGCCTCGGGCTGCGACCTGGCCAGCATCGAACCTGAGGGGCATTCGGGAGTTGACCTCGCGTTTCTCAAAAGACTTCGTGTCCTCGAGGACCTTTCCGACTCGGCGATGGCGGACGAGTTCCGCGCTCATCTTTTCAATCCTCACGCCGCAACGCCTTCGATTGAAACCCTTGCGCACGCTTTTCTGCCCTGCAAGTTCATCGATCACACTCATGCGGACGCAGTGCTGGCGCTGACGAATCAGGCCGAAGCGGCCATGCGGGTTCGTGAAGCTCTGGGCGAGGATGTAATCGTATTGGACTATGTGAAGCCCGGTTTCAAGCTTGCCAAGGCTGCGGCTGCCGCCTACGATTCCCGTCCCAGCTCGAGGGCCATGGTGTGGATGCGGCATGGGCTTGTCACCTGGGGCGCGACCGCGCGCCAGTCCTATGAGGCCACCATCGAAGTGGTAAGCCGGGCCGAGCGGTACCTGGCGCAGCGTGCCACCAGGCCGCTGGCCGTGCAGGTTTCGACGCCGCCGTCGCTGTCTGAACGGCGGCTGGCCGCCGTCGCGCCGCTGGTCCGCGGCTTGCTCGCGGAGCCGAGCGGAAATGCCGATCGGCCCTACCGCCGCGTTATCCTACAGTCTTTGACCGATCGCGCCACGCTGAATTTCGTCGATTCGGACCGCGGCCGGCAGATTGCCCTCTCCCCTCCTCTCACTTCTGATCACCTGATTCGCACCAAGGCTGCGCCCCTTTGGGTTGATGACCCGGCCTACGAAGAGCCGGCGCGGCTGCGGCAGCAGCTTACGACTGCTCTGGAAGAATATAAAGCTGCCTACAAGGCCTACATCGAGAGGAATTCGGCGCACTTGCCCGAAGGTCTGGGTACGTTTGATCCTCTGCCCCGCGTGCTGCTGCTGCCTGGCTTGGGTGCGCTCTGCGCGGGCCGGAATGTTCACGAAGCGAAGATCGCACGCGACATCACAGCGCACACGCTTGCGGTTAAGGCCCAAATCGCGGCGATGGGAACCTATGAAGGTCTCTCGGAAAGCCATCTGTTTGAAATGGAGTACCACACCCTCCAACATGCCAAGCTCGGGAAGCGCGATGAATTGCCGCTGGCTCGGGAAGTCGCCGTGATCACGGGCGCGGCGGGCGCGATCGGATCGGCAATTGCGCAGGGGCTGCTTGAGAATGGCTGCCATGTGGCGGTGACGGATCTGGCCGGTCAGGCCTTGGACAACCTGGTCGCGGACCTCAAGGGGACCTTTGCAGAACGCGTAACAGGCGTGGCGATGGACGTGACGGATGCAGCTTCCGTCACCCGAGGGTTCGAGACCATTATCAGGACCTGGGGCGGAGTGGACCTGGTGATTGTCAACGCAGGGGTCGCGCTCGTTTCCTCCCTGGCGGAGATGAAACTCGAGGCCTTCCAGAAACTCGAGCGAGTGAACACCGAAGGAACACTCCTGACGCTGGCGGAGGCAGCCCGCCACTTCAAGCTGCAGGGAACCGGCGGCGACATCGTTGCGATTTCCACCAAAAACGTCTTCGCGCCGGGCGCCAAGTTCGGGGCTTACAGCGCCACCAAAGCGGCCTCGCATCAACTGGCGCGCATCGCCAGCCTGGAAATGGCCGAAATCGGCGTGCGGGTCAACATGGTCTCGCCGGATGCCGTCTTCTCGCACGGCGCGCGCCGCTCCGGCTTGTGGGCGGAGGTTGGCCCGGACCGCATGCGCGCGCGGGGATTGGATGAAAAGGGACTGGAGGAATTCTACCAGAACCGCAACCTGCTGAAAGCCCGCGTCACGGCGCAGCACGTGGCCAACGCCATACTTTTCTTTGCCACGCGCCAGACGCCCACCACCGGCGCGACCCTTCCCGTGGACGGCGGACTGCCGGATTCTACACCGAGGTAGACTTTCGACTTTCCACTTCCGACTTGAGCCTTGACCCTTTATCATTTACTCTTTATTCGAATGGAAGCCGCCGCAAAGTCCGCAATCCGCGTGATTGGAATTGATCCGGGGCTGAACATCACCGGCTACGGCATTGTGATTTGCTGCCCGGACGAGGTGAAACTCCTGGAAGCGGGTGTGATCCGAATGCCGCGGAACGAGGGCGGGAATCTACCCGAGCGGCTCGAATCGTTGTTCGTCGAGCTTCGCAGAGTAATCGAGGAATTCAGCCCGCAGACGATGTGCCTCGAGGAAGTTTACAGCCATGCGAGTTACCCTCGAACCGCCATCCTGATGGGGCATGCTCGCGGCGTGATTTGCCTGGCGGCGCGATTGGCAGGAATCCCCGTGCTCAGCTTTTCAGCCAAGCGCGTGAAGCAGTCCGTGACGGGCAACGGCAATGCCTCCAAGATCCAGGTGCAACGCGCGGTGCAGAATTACTTCTCGCTGCATCGCGTCCCCTACCCGCCGGACGTGGCCGACGCGCTGGCCGTTGCGTTGTGCTACGTCAACGCGCAGGCGCGCCGGTGGGTGGTAGGCTGAAAGCTGACGGCTGAGAGCTGGTCTTATGATCTCCGAAGTCACAGGTGAAGTCCTTTACGACCGCATCGAGCGCCAGTCGCTCCTGGTGCGCGTCGGGTCGCTCTGCTATGAAGTCCTCGTGCCGTCGGGGATCGCTTCGCGCCTGCGAACTGCGCCGGCCGCCGAGCGGCACAATCCCTTGACCTTCTACACCATCTACTACATCGACGGCGGCTTAGGCGGTGGCCACCTGACTCCGAGACTGGTCGGCTTTCTCGACCCGCTCGACCGCGAGTTCTTCGAAACCTTTACAACCGTTCCGGGCGTAGGATTTATGCGGGCGCTCAAGTGCCTTGTGCGCCCGCTGAACGAAATTGCCTTGGCGATCGAGCGCGGCGATACGGAGTTCCTGAAGCAGTTGCCTTTTATCGGGGCCAAAACAGCCGAGCGCATCGTGACCGAGTTGCGCGGCAAAATGGCAAAGTTCGCCCTGGCGCGAGCGGAAGAACCGCTTTCCGTTGAGCACGAGTCCGGTGCCGAACTCAAGCAGGAGGCACTGCAGGTGCTCGAGCAGTTGGAGTACTCACGGGCCGAAGCACAGCGCATGGTTGACGAGATTTTCTCCCGGCACAAGAACCTGAAGAGCACAGAAGACTTCTTGCGCACGCTGTTCGAACAGTTGCATCCTGGGAACAAGCCCTGACACGTGAAATCTGACACCTGTTATGCGAGAACGACTGGTATCACCGGACCTGATCTCGAAAGAAGAGGAAGGCTTTAACCGCAGTCTTCGTCCGCCCACCCTGGCGGAGTATGTGGGCCAGAAGAAAGTAGTGGAAAAGCTCTCCATCGCCCTGCAGGCTGCCCGGCAGCGCAACGAACAGCTCGAACACGCCTTATTTTACGGCCCACCGGGCCTAGGCAAAACCACCCTTGCCTATATCATCGCCAACTACATGGGCTCGAAGATCACCACCACTTCCGGCCCCGCGCTCGAGCGCACCGGCGACCTGATGGGTATTCTAACCAACCTCGCCGAGGGAGATATCCTGTTTATCGACGAGATCCATCGCCTGCCGGTGAACATTGAAGAATTCCTCTACCCGGCTATGGAGGATTTCAAGGTTGACTTTGTGGTGGATAAAGGGATGTTCGCCAAGACCATCAATGTCCCTTTGAAGAAATTCACGCTGATCGGCGCCACCACGCGCGCCGGGAGCCTTTCTGCGCCGTTGCGCAACCGCTTCGGCCTTTTCTATCACTTGGAGTTTTACGCCGTCGACGAACTCCGTCAGATCATCATGCGCTCGGCTGGCATCCTGAACGCCCGCATTGAAGAGTCCGGGGCCATGGAAGTGGCCCGCCGGGCTCGCGGAACTCCCCGCATCGCTAACCGCTTGCTGCGCCGGGTGCGCGACTTTGCGGAAGTCAAAGCGGCGGGTCTTATGACGCCCGCCGTGGCTTGTGATGCCCTAAAGCTGGAAGGGGTGGACGACGAGGGGCTGGATGATCTCGACCGCAAGTTCCTCTCCACCATAATCCGTACCTATCAAGGCGGTCCCGTAGGGGTGGAAGCTCTTTCTGCAACGCTCAACGAAGAAGTCGATACACTTGTAGACATGGTAGAGCCGTTCCTCCTCCAACAAGGCTTTATCAGCCGCACGAAAGCGGGACGCAAGGCCAATGAGCCCGCTTACAAACACTTGAACTTGAAGCCGCCGGCCGGAGTTCCGCCGTCACTTTTCGAGGAATGACGTGCTCTTTCTTGCCATAGTTTGTCTTAGGAGATCCAGAATTGGGTGACGTCCAAGAACCAGCGCCCGTGCCAAAGTTATCCTCGCCGGTCAAGCGGGTCTTTCTTTCTTTGGGCTCAAACCTCGGCGACCGGGTGGCCAACATTAGCAAGGCGCTCGAACAACTGGCGGCGGTCGGCGTCGCAATCACGCGCGTTTCTTCGTTATACAAAACCGAGCCGATGGACTTCCGGCCACAAGCATGGTTTGTGAACTGCGTGGCGGAGGCAGAGACGCGCCTCATGCCCATGCAGCTTCTCACTGCGGTGAAGACGGTGGAACGCGCCCTGGGCCGCCGCACCGGCGTGGCGAAACGGCCACGGGCGATTGATATCGATATTCTACTTTACGAGAGCGTGGTCGTGCGCTCGGCAGCATTGAACATTCCGCACGAGCGCCTAGCGGAGCGCCGATTCGTCCTGCTCCCGCTCCGCGAGCTGGCGGGAAACATCCGGCATCCGGTCACCAAGCGAACCGTCTACGAGATGCTGGCGGAGGCCGGTGACACTAGCCAGGTGGTAAGGATAGCAACCTAGAGACCGCTTGACGCCGCCATTTGGCGAGGTAAAATCGCGGCTACACTTGCGGGGGAACCTATGGTCACACCTAGTGATTACGATGCGCCGCGCTTCATCGCCGTGGAAGGCCCACTTCGGGTAGGCAAGACCACACTGGCAGATATTCTTGCGGAGCGCCTTCAAGCGGCGCGAGTGTGCGACCCTGAGGACAATCCCTTTCTGGAAGCGTTCTACAAAGGCAGGGCCGGCGCCGGTTTTCAAGCCCAGTTTTACTTTCTGATGAAGCGCTACACCCAGCTTTGCGATCTGGACCTGGCTCCCAACCCCCAGCGAGTTGTGGTGAGCGATTACATTTTCGAGAAAGACAAGATTTTCGCTTACCTCAACTTGAACGACATTGAACTCCAACTCTACGACCAGTATTACGCGTTGATGGCCGAGCAGGTGCCGATCCCGGATTTGGTGATATACTTACAGGCGAAGTTGGAAACGCTCAAGAAGCGCATCGCGAAGAAACAAGTGCCGTTTGAAGGCCGCATTTCGGACGAGTACCTGGCTGCGGTAGTGAATGCTTACGAGCACTTCTTCGTTCATTATAAGCGCAGCGACTTGCTGGTGATTGATACTTCCGAAATTGACTTTGTCGATCGGAGCGAACACCTGCAGGAGCTCCTGCAGCGGCTGAGCCAGCCGGTCAAGGGCACGCAATATTTTCTGCCGCTTGGATCCGCCTCCGCGGACTGAGACGGTCGCGAGTGAGTTTTGTCGCCAGGTCCCAGACCGGCGGGAATCCCGCTACCGCGCCGCGCGGAGCACAATGCTCGCGGGAATGACCGGTTTTCACGGGAGCAGCCTGGTAGCCTGAAGCGGGTTTGACCCTCTCTGTCCAGGCAAGTGGAGGCCCGTCCGGGTCCCCGGACGCTCTTTAATGGGCGCTGGAACTCCCGCCCTGCGACAGAGAGGGTCTTTTCGTTTTAGATTTTTGACTCATGACTGTCGACTTCTGAACTCGGAGTAAATGCCATGGACCACAACCCTGAGGCCGTGAGCAAAGTGACCGTGCCTTGGATTCTGGAACGCAAACTGAGAGGTGAGAGAATCTCCTGTTTGACGGCCTACGATTATCCCACGGCACGCTTGCTCGACGAAGCGGGAATTGACTTGATTCTGGTAGGCGATTCCCTTGGCCAGGTGGTCTTGGGCTACGACTCGACGCTGCCGGTTACCGTGGAAGAAGTACTTCACCACCTTCGAGCCGTTCGCCGAGGCACGCGCCGCGCTTTGCTCGTGGCGGACCTGCCCTATGGCGCGTATCACGTGAGCGATGAGAAAGCGCTGGAAGCTGCAATCCGGTATGTGAAGGAGGGCGGAGCGGAGGCGGTGAAGCTGGAGGGCGGTAAGAAACGCGCTCCACTGGTGCGGCGCATGGTAGACGCGGAAGTGCCCGTGATGGCGCACATCGGGCTAACACCGCAGTCGCTTCATGGCATGGGCGGCTATCGAGTTCAAGGCAAGACGTGGGAGTCCGCCACCGAACTCCTGCATGACGCCGAAGCACTGCAAGACGCTGGAGCTTTCGCCCTCTGTCTTGAGGGCTTGCCGCGCGAACTCGCGGCCGTCATCACCCGGCGATTGAGTATTCCGACCATCGGAATTGGCGCCGGCCCCGACTGCGACGGGCAGATTCTGATCTTCCATGATTTGGCGGGATTGTGTTTCCTGCCGCGAACAAAGTTTGCCCGCGTTTATGCCGAAACTGCGGCAAATCTGCGTCCCGCCCTGGCGCATTATCGCGAAGACATTGCGAGTGGCCGCTTCCCTGACGATAGCGAGTCCTATCACTGGCCCGCGGGGTTGCGGGAGCAATTTGAACGAAACTGCGCCGCCAAATAAAACATGAGCACGCGTTGGATTTTCACTGTCGCAGAGATGATCTCATTCGCAACCGAGGTGCGCTCGCAGACAAAAACCCTGGCGCTCGTTCCCACCATGGGCGCACTTCACGAAGGGCACCTCAGCCTTGTCCGTCAAGCGAGAATACAATGCGACGTGGTGGTTGTTTCGATATTCGTGAACCCCGCGCAATTCAGCCCCACGGAAGATTTTGCGCGTTATCCTCGCAACCCGGAAAAGGACTTCGAGCTTCTCGAGTCCGCTAAAGTGCACGCGGTCCTGGCGCCTCCGGTGGAGGAGGTCTTTCCCTCCGGGTTCTCGACCTTTGTCGATCCCGGCCATATCGCCACCGTTTGGGAGGGCGCGCAGCGCCCCGGCCATTTTCGCGGCGTAGCCACAGTGGTTCTGAGGCTCTTCAATATCGTAAGGCCCGACATCGCGTTCTTCGGCCAGAAAGACTTTCAGCAAGTGGTTATCATCCGGCGCTTGGTCGAGGATCTGAACCTGCCGGTAAGAATTGTGGTTTGCCCGATCGTCAGAGAAGCCGACGGCTTGGCGAGAAGTTCACGGAGTGTCTATCTGAGCGCGGAGGATCGCAGAGCGGCGGTGCTCCTCTCCCGCAGTTTGAAGCGCGCCGAAGGGTTGGCCCAGTCCGGTGAGGCGGATGTAGAGACGCTCTTGGCGGAAATACGGAGGATGTTCGCGGCGGAACCGCGCCTCCAACTCGACTACGCGGGCATTGTGGATCCGGCCACCCTTGAGCCCGTGACCCATGCGCTCCCGGGCTCGATAGCGCTGGTAGCCGCGCGACTCGGGAAGGTGCGCCTCATCGACAACCTGATTTTCGGCCCTCCGGGCTCAAGCCCGGAGATGAAGCTCCAGCTTGCCTTGACCGCGCCACAGCCTGACAGGGAGAGCCCCGCGACTCCCAGACCTGAGATCGACAGCTTGCGTCTAAAAATAGAGAATTGCCGAGACTGCGCCGCCGTTTCCTCGATCTCACTGCCGGCCCGCGAGTTCCTGTTCAAATACCTGAAACGAGACTACCCGAACCTGGATGTGATTCGCGTGCTGGTGATCGGGGGGTGCGCTCCCATGGGCCCGTCCGAGTCGCCGTACCGCCACCCGGAACAGCCGAATCCCTTTTCCACCCGGCTCTATGAACTACTTGGCGTGAGGGACTTCGCAGAGTTCAAGGCGAGCTTCGCGCTCACCGACGCCGCGCGCTGCCATGCAGTGGGCAACCGTGTGGACGAACGAACTCTCGAGTATTGCGCCAAGCATCTGCGCGAGGAAGTAAAGCTTTTCCCCAACGTGCAAGCCATCGTCATTCTCGGAGAATACGCCTACCTGCAATTCCAGAGGCATATTCTGGGCCGGGAACGGACGAGCATCAAAGCCTTCCCGGAGCTCCTGAAAACGGAAGGCTGGGCGCAAGAATCGGTTCAACTGCCTTGCTATGGTGAGCGCGACGTGCGCCTCCTGTATTGCTATCACCCCACGTTTGAAAACAAGAGAAGCCCTTCCGTTGCCGCGTACCTGGGCTCGAAGCCGTAGAGACACAGCTTACCAGCCAGTGGCCGTCGTCCGGCCGACGTATTCCTCATCGACTCGGAGGCTCTGCAGCCTGAACCGCGAAACGGTCTTTCTCTTCCCACTGCGGCGTCGACCCCTCAGGATTGGCTACGCGAATCATGGTGGCGGTGAGCTTGTTGCCTTCGAAAACGAACTTCAGGTAGTGATAGTTCGGGAACTCGTTGCTCTGGTACAGATCGGCCGGAGTGCGCACAATGGCGTATGGCCTGGCGCCCCCGCCGCCTGAGACGAGATAAACAATTCCGTCCTGGTTGAAGCGCTCGTAATTGTGGACGTGCCCCGCCGCCACGATGAACCGAGCGTGGGTTTTCTCTTGGGCCTGAGCCAGGAATTCCGCCAAGGCGTGTTCGTTGGGGCGCCCGTTGTGGCTCGGGTCGCCGCCAGGTTGCACGTCGACCACGGGCGGGTGGTGGAGGTCAATCAAGACGAACCGAACGCTGGAAGGCAGATGCGCGAGCTGGCTTCCAATCCAATCGATTTGCGGACTGCCCGGCAGGAGGGAGGAGTTGCTGTCCAGGTTAAGAGAGTAAACTGAATCGCTCAGTCTCACCGAATACCAACGGAGGCCGCGGAGTTCCGGAAAAACTCTCCACCAATTCTCGAGACATTCCTGCTCGCGTCCAACGAATTCGTGATTGCCCAGCGCCGGATAAGCCAACAGGTGAGCGTCGCGCCAGACCTTTGTTTCCGCAAGATATACGGCATAATCGCCCGCCGCGCCTCCATGCCAAGGCAAATCCCCCGTCACCAGCACAGCGTCGGGCTTCTCTTCGGCAATCTTATCCACCAGCCAACGGCGCACTTTGGGCTTAGTAGCCGAGGTCTCCTCCGGATCGGTAAAACGCGTGTCGCCGAAAACGATGACGCTTAGCGGGCGAGCAGCATCAATCCCGGGGCGAACCAAATCCGGGCCGTTCGCTCGCGATCCCTGCACCCGTCCCGGATTAGACCACAGGCGGCCCAACAGCACTAAGCCGATAACGCCCGCACACCAAGGCAGCAGCCATCGAGAACGCATAGTGATTAAACCCGATCTTGCGGCAGCTGAGGCCTCCCCTCAGAGAAGGCCCGCTTGCAATTGAACTGCGCCCTCCACCCTGAGGATGTGGTCGCGGGTGATGAAACAAGCGACTTGCTTCTCAGGCCTTCAGCACCGCCAGAATCTCGTGGGCGTGGCCGTCCACCTTCACTTTCGGGAAAACGTGCGTTACTTTGCCATTACCGTCTATGATATAAGTAGTTCGTGCAATACCCATCGACTTCTTACCGTAGAGATTCTTTTCCTGCCATACCCCGTAGGCTTCCAAGGTGTTGTGTTCGGTATCGCCTGCCAGGGGGAAATTCAGCTTGTATTTAACTTTGAATTTCGCCAGCGCCTCGACGCTGTCGCCGCTCATCCCCAGAACCTTGGCTCCCAGTCTATCCAGTTCTTTTTTGGCATCACGGAACTGGTTTGCCTCGCTGGTTCAACCCGGGGTATCGGCTTTGGGAAAGAAATAGAGAATCAGGGTCTGCCCCTTGAAATCGTTCAGGCCCACACTTGCACCCGAATCGGACGGTAATGAGAAATTTGGCGCTTGGTCACCAACATTGAGCATAGCTCACTCCTCTCCTGGGAATTCCACCTTTCTCTGCTTTTCGTGCTCGGACCGATCATCTGCGTAGACAAGGATACTCGTGTCCACGAGATACCTAGCGTTCATGGGCATCCTCGCGGGTCCAACGTCGTTCCCCTTTTACAGGTCCGAGGCGAATAAGGGAGTCGATAAACGCGCGGGACTTCAACCAAGCCCGGTGATCCCGCCCCAGGGGCAACGGTTCTGCCAGGATGCGGTCCACGCCTGCGCGCAGAAGGTTGCTCTCGGTGGTGCCTTGGCGGCGGGCCAAGGCTCGAAGCCGCCGGTCCTGGTCCGTGTAGATGTAGACTTGTTTTCTCTTCATTCTCATTCTTAAGCGCCTATACATCACGTTATACATCGTACCCCACAAGAGGGCAACCAACCACCCCAATCATCCCAGCTCTTTTTTCAACACCTCCTGCACCAGGTGGGGATTTGCCTGGCCGCCCGTGGCCCCCATCGCTTGGCCAACGAACCAGCCCAGGGTTGCGGTTTTGCCCTTTCGATATTGCTCTGCCTGCTTGGGATTGGCGGCGATGATCTGGCGCGCCACCGCCGCGAGCTTATCAGCGTCCTGAATCTGTTCCAGACCCTGCTCGGCGATGATCTGGCGCGCGGTTTTGCCGGAAGCAAACATCTCCACAAGAATTTCCTTACCCATCTTGCCACTAATGGTCCCCGCGGCGATGGCCGTCAGCAACTCCGCCAGCGCCTGGGCCGAAATGGGCGATTCGGTGATCTCTTTGTTGGCTTCCTTGAGCAGGTAAAGAAGCTCGCTGAGCACCCAGTTGGCGGCGAGTTTAGGCTCCCCGCATGCCTTGGCAACCTGCTCGAAGTAATCCGCCAACACTCGGGAGGAAGTAAGCTGGGCGGCATCGTAATCCGTCAAACTGTAGTCCCGCAGAAAGCGTTGGCGGCGCGCCTCCGGCAGCTCCGGCAGTGACCGCCGAACTTCCTCCTTCCACTCTTCAGTTATCACCACCGGCAGCAGGTCGGGCTCGGGGAAATACCGGTAGTCGTGGGCAAACTCCTTGGAGCGCATTCCGTAGGTCCGCTGCTCGCGGCTGTCCCACAAACGGGTTTCCTGGTGAATCGTTCCGACTCCTTCCAGAATCCCAATCTGTCGCTCGATTTCGTATTCGAGCGCCTTCTGCAGGAACCGGAAGGAATTCAGATTCTTCACTTCGGTCTTTGTCCCGAACTCGGAGGCTCCAAAGGGCCGCACGCTGACGTTTGCGTCGCAACGCAGGCTGCCCTCTTCCATGTTGCAGTTCGAAACCTCGAGATAGAGCAACAGGCTTTTCAGTCGCGTCAGATAGTCGTAAGCCTCCTCGGGCGCGCGCAGATCAGGCTCGCTGACGATCTCGACCAAGGGGACGCCCGAACGATTCAAGTCGATGTAGGAATTGCACTCCGAATCGGGAAACCCTTCGTGCAGCGATTTCCCGGCATCCTCTTCGAGGTGCACGCGGGTGATCCCAACGCGCTTCCGCGCCCCGTGCACTTCAATCTCGATCCAGCCGTCTTGCGACAGCGGTTCGTCATACTGCGAGATTTGATAGCCCTTGGGCAAATCGGGATAGAAATAGTTCTTGCGGGCGAAGCGTGACCGCGGATTGAGGGCACAGTTGAGCGCCATGGCGGCTTTCATAGCCATGGTGACCACCTCGCGATTCAGCACCGGCAGCGCTCCCGGCAGGCCAAGGCATACGGGGCACACATTGCTGTTGGGCGGATCGCCAAAGCGCGTCGAACACGAGCAGAAGATCTTGGACTTGGTCAGAAGCTGCACGTGCACTTCCAAGCCAATGACGGATTCATATTTGGCGCGTACTTCGGTGGCAGCAGGCATTGTCCCTCTCAAATCACAGAATCACCCTGACCGGGCATTATACAGGTGCCGGGCGCCAGGTGTCAGGTGCCGGTTTGCAGGCGCCGGCGACGCGTCCCATTTGGCAAGATCTCGGTTCATGTAGCCCCTTTTGTGCGTTGGGGAAGACCGCTAATTCCCGCTCGGAAGTTTCGGTTCGTTTTGCGCAAAATGCGCTGTTTTGCTCCTAATTAGCGTTCAATTCGTGCCAATTTGCGCGCAAAACGCGCGCAATTTGCAGCATTGAAAAAAGTGATGTCCTTTGTTTTCAGCCACTTCTTGGCTTTGTTCCCGGCATTTTTGAATTCTCTCACGGTCCCCAGGGCTTCCACCTGGCGAGCAATTTCGATCCCTGTCGCATCACCCACGATCGAGTCCCCGGCCCGGACGTGTACGATGTCAAAAAGCTCGAATTTTGGGTCCATTTCACGCATTTGAGCGTTCAATTGAGGTTCGTTTTGAGTTCGTTTTGAGTTCGTTTTCGATGTGCCTCATTTGTTTTCAATGATATACTGGCTTCGTTCGTGCTATTTTTTGTTTTATTCGGACCCCGGTTTTCCCCAGTGTCGGGACTATTGCGCTTTTCCTCGCGGTCGGAAGCCTGCCCACGACAATGTGTCCACAAAACGACCACAATTATAGGCTACCATATCCCCCTGGGCTTGTCAAGTGAAAAATGGGCAAATGCCGAAGTTCTTCGGGAATGCCTCCCTGGGTGGAGCAGACGTGCCGCCCTTTGGCATGTCTGAGCCTCGCCGCCGCAGAGACTGCTCCCGAAAGGCGCCTACATCGCGGCAGAGAGCGTCGCGACGCAGGCGCCCCCCCAACGCTGCGGTTGACGGAGCATGCTGCCGGTGCTACAAAGGAGGAGGGCCGTGACGTTGCCAGGCAATTTTTATATATTTGCGACGGAGGTGTGCGATGGACAGGCGGAATTTTCTGATGACGGGAACGACGGCCGCAGCGGGTCTGGCGGCTTCGAGCGAGATTTTCGGGCCAATCGCCAAGGCGGATGAAACCGTTCAGAAGCCCATTCCGAGGAGGAAGCTTGGGAAGACCGGTGAAGAGCTTTCTATCGTGGGATTCGCCGGGATCGTGTTGATGAATAACAGCCAGTCGTTTGCCAACAATATCGTCGCGGAGGCCGTGGACCGGGGCATTAATTACTTTGACGTGGCTCCGAGTTATGGCGACGCGCAGGCGCGCCTGGGACCGGCGCTCGAACCCTACCGAAAGAAGGTCTTCCTGGCTTGCAAGGAAGGGTCGGGGGGAGAGGAAGGAGATTTTACGAGGGACAGCGCGGCGAAGACACTCGACGAATCTCTGAGGCAACTGCGGACTGACCACGTGGACCTGTACCAATTTCACGCCCTGTCAAAGATGTCGCAACTGGAGCAGATTTTCGGCCCCAACGGCGCCATGGAAGCGTTCCAGGCGGCGCGAAAGGCGGGCAAGTTGCGCTTCATCGGTTTCTCGGCGCATTCGGTGGAAGTAGCGATCGCGGCCATGGACCGCTACGACTTCGACACGATCCTCTTTCCGATTAATTTTGTGCTCACTTCTCAGGCCAACTTCGGGCCCCAGGTGATCGCGCACGCGCGGGAAAAGGGCATGGGGATCATGGCCATCAAGGGTATGGCGAAGACAACCTGGCCTGAGTCTGTGAGAAGGGATCATCCTCACGAGAAGTGCTGGTACGAGCCCGCTGATTTTCCCCACGAGGCCGCGCTCGGCTACCGCTGGACGCTGTCCCAACCCATCACGGCAGCAATGCCGCCCGGGGATGAGAGATACTTCCGGCTGGGAATGGACATCGGCCAGAACTTTACTCCGGTCACGAATCAGGAAGAGCGGAAACTGATGGCCAGCGCAGCAGGAGTCAACCCGATTTTCCGGCTGGGAAACGCCTAAGCAGTTGAGAGCCGAAATTCGAGGGGTGGCGCAGACGTGCCGTCCTTTGGCATGTCTGCGCTCCGCCGTGGCAGAGTTCACGTCGAAAGACGCCTACATCGCGACAAAGAACGCCGCGACGTAGGCGCCACCCGATTTTCAACTTTCGACTCTTGACTCTCGACTTTCGACTGCCTTCAGATCTGCGAGTACGGCGTCGGTGTCAAAATCGTATTCGTAATGTTGGAGACGATCTCCTCGAAGGCGTACCTCGGTGACGTGGAGAGCTTCTTCCATTCCGGCGCGGTGCGGAAAGCGTCCCATTTCTTAGCGCGGTCCGCCATGTCATCAAAGCAGAGCATGTAGGTCAGGTTGGGCAATCGCGATCCGACCAGAGTGTCGCCGTAGAAGACCTGCCAGAATCCCGCTTTCTCAAAAACGTCGAATTCACCACTGTTGAACATTTCGACCTTGCGGACGTGGTCCTGAGGGGTAGGGCTTTCGTAAGTTCGAAGCTCAAACATACGTGGGCGGTGTTCGGCGGCGGCCGGCGGGGCCTTGAGCCGGGGTTTTCCCTCGAAAGCCACCAGCAACGAGCTTTCGATGCGCACAAAAGGCGGCTGTGCGGCAGGCGCATTCAAGAAGGCCGTCCCCGCTGCCACATAGTCGGCGTCATGATTAAGGCGGAACTCAGCGGTGACGAGGGTCTCGAGCGAGGTGCTGGGCATCAGCACGTAGACTGCAGGGCTGCCTGGGCCGATCTCGACATTGAAAACCCCCACCGGGTTGATTCCCAAGCGGTTTAGCCCCGGCACCAGGGCTTGGCGAAAGAAGTCGTCGGCGAGTTTGACTTGCGGCCCGCGGAAAAGCTGGTAACGCCGCAGTTCGTAGTAGTCGCGGCCTTCTCCTGCCGCGGCCCCCTGACCGGCGCGAAGTGCGGTACTTGCCGCGTTGGCAGCGAGAGCCGAGGCTGCGAGGGATGACGCTAGAAAACTTCGTCTTTGCACGTTGATTCCTCCCCGATCGTGTAGGACAGCCACTCCTGGCTGCCCGAGCAAGCCCACAGGCACTCTCACCTGTGCTCGTGGGACAATGGCGCTCGCCACGGGCACAGGCAGGAGTGCCTGTGCTACCTGCGTAGGCGGCGTTGAAAAACAATCCGCAGAGGGATTATTCCACACTTTCAGTTTTACTTGAACCTGAAAACAACCCCTGCGCTGGGGACAACGTTGTGACTGGTTCCGGTGATAAAGCCAGGTTGGCCGGTTACGTAATCTCTGATTTCCAAACGCAAGACAAAGTGGCGTTGCAGGACGACGTCCGCCCCGCCTCCGTAATTCCAGGCGAATTGGTAACCGTTGTCCGGGCTGACTAGGTGTGATGCAACCGTAGATGTGGACGAAGGCCCACTGAAGCGATTGGTCCCCAGGCCAATGGTGGCAAACGGCTGCACGGGGCTCCTGGCCCAAAGATAGCGGACGTAATTGAAGGAGATGAGATTGACGCGATTGTACGCTGAGCCGAGGGACTCTCCTCGATATTGAAGAGAGAAGTGGTTGGGACTGAAAGAGTAGCTTGCCTCTACGGCATCATGGCGCGTAAAGCGCAGGCGGGCACCGGTGAAGAGACGACCCGTCTTCGAGAAGGAACTCGTCGGTGTCGTGGGACACTCGATTTCGGGAATGCATGAGATGGGTGCTTGGCCCGTGCCATTGTTCAAAAAGGAGCCACCACCTTCGGCGAAAAATTCGAGGCGCGGCGGAGCATCCTGTGCGACAGCCGACAGGCCGGGGTAACTCAGGAATAACATAGCTGGCAGAATAATCCGTTTGGTTCGCACGCTGTATCACCTCACTTAAACCTGAAAACGATCCCGGCGCTAGGAACAATGTCATGGCTTCGTATGATCGTCGTCTCAAAACTGGGCTGTTTAATTACGTAATCCCTGAGTTCCAGTCTCAATGCAAGGTGCCGTTGCAGGACGATGTCCGCCCCGCCGCCATAGTTCCAAGCGAAGTGGTAGCCCTTGGGGAGATTGGACTGCGGACTGAATCGGTCCGCGCCAAGTCCGAGAGTGGCGAACGGCTGCAGGTTCGACCGAGTCAAGAGATAGCGAACGTAATTGAACGAAATGATATCGACGCGATTGAACGGTAGCGCCGTCTGGCGGCTATACGAATAACTTGCTTCGATGGCGTCATGGCGTGCGCGCAACCGCGCGCCAGTGAAGAGACGCCCTCCATGCGTAAAGGAATTTCCAGGACAGGGGGGACAGGGACCGAGAGCAGGACATAAGCAATTCTCGTATAGTGTAGTAACGCCATTACTCAACAAAGAGGCGCCGCCCTCCGCGAAAACTTCGACCTGCGGCGGAGCCTTCTGCGCTAGTGCGCAGGAGCAAGCCACGGGCAGGAGCAAAAGCCACGCTCGAGTGTTTTGTCTAAGTCGCATGAGCATCCTCCCGAGCCTGAAGGCGGCAGCTCCGCTGCCGCACTCCAAGGCGCTGCGCGCGTCACCAAAACCTGAAAACAATTCCTGCGCTGGGAACGATGTTATGACTCGTCCCATAAAGGTATTTGGGCTGACCACCTACATAATCCCTGAGCTCCAGCCGCAAGGCCAGGTGCCGTCGCAGCACGATATCCGTTCCTCCTCCGTAATTCCAAACGAAACCGAAGCCGGTCCACGTGGTCGAGGGCGAGGTGCTACTGAAGCGATTACCCCCAAGGCCGATGGTGGCGAAGGGCTGCACCCTCGACCTCAACCACAAATAGCGGGCGTAATTGAACGAAACAACGTTGAGGCGATTGTAGTACGTTGGCAGTTGGTTGGGGCTGTAGGAGTAGCTTGCCTCGACAGCGTCATGGCCAGTGCGGATGCGCAGACCGGTAAAGAGGCGCCCCGCATTCGAGAAGGTAACGGGGCTGGGAGGAGGTGGACAGCCTGAGACAGGACAAATCACATTGGTGTAAACCCCAGGCGAGGTGTTCCTGATGAAGGAGACGCCAGCCTCACCGAAGACTTCGCCAATCACCGGAGCGTTCTGCCCGGCGGCCATTGAGCATGTGAACGGCAGGAGTAAAACGCATCTTAAAATAATACGTTTAATTCGCATGAAACCCTCTCGAGCCGCGACAGCGACCACGAAGGCTGTGCGGCTTGGCGGCATACGAACCTCACCTCTGGCTCTCCTGAGCTAGGGAAGAGAACAAGGGGTATGAGTGACAAGAGTGTTTGCAGAACGCGACCGCTAATGTGATGCCGAAACGGTCCGGGGAGTTATCCAGGTTTGAAACATCGGCCGAGCCGGACTTCAACAATCTGTTATTACCGGCTTGGGGTTGATTTGACAACCCTCTCCTTTGGAATCTGCGTGACAACCGCATTGCGACTCGGCCGCCCCGCTGTGCGGAAAGCCAATGAAGGTGAGAAATAATCAACCGCCTGTCATCCTGAGCGGAGCGAAGGATCTCCGCGGTTTCCTGTGCTACGACGACTTGCGAACAACTGCAGAGATCCTTCGCTCCGCTCAGGATGACATATCGAATTCGTTCACGGCTTCGAATCCGTTCCGCGCAGCCGGAGAGGGCGGTTGGTTCACTTTTGTGTTTTCCCGCTGGCAAGAAGCGGCGTTGTCCGGCCAGGGACCGTTTATCGATAAGTGCTTTCGTTGCTATGAGGGCGAGCTATCAGAGCCGGGGCATTCGATTCTTCGCACACAAAATGTTACGCACGTGCAACTTTTTCGGTCTATTTGACGTCTATACAAGTAACTCAACTCTAATGACTACCTGGGGAAGCAGGTAGCTCAAGGGGACTTGGGTTACTTGCTTCCTCCTTCCTTTCTGCTCGTCGTGTTTCCTGTTGCCCCTCCTCAGCTTTAGGCATATGCTGTCGGCGGCTATGGAGGGGTGGAGCTGTGGAATCCCCGCCCTTGCGGCCAGGGGTCACGTCGTTTCGTACCCATGAACGCGCCGCAGGCCGATGTACAGCCAGAATCACTCCCGCAAGCCACTCTTCAGGAGAACATCCAAGGTTAAGACTATGAGCAAAACTAATTCACGACCGAACTTAGAGTCCGGACGCGCGGAAACGCGTCATCCGGCGACTGACAAGAAGCTGAGGCGACTAGCAGTTCTTTCGCTCACTTCCTGCGTCTTCACGCTTGGCGTTCTGGCAATACTGGCGCGAGGCCAAGGCTTTCCGGGGACACAAGCGCCTGCGGCAAAGGGTCCATGGATGGACAAGAGCCTATCAGCCGATCAGCGCGCTGACCTGCTGATCGGGCAAATGACGTTGGAGGAAAAGATCTCACTCCTGCATGGCAGCGGTCGGAGGGGAGGGTTCGGAACGCCCGGCGCGCCGCCGCCGCCCACGCGCTCGCTGGGCGGGGCGGGCTTCATTCCCGGCATTCCGCGCCTGGGCATCCCTGACCTTCAAATGGCGGACGCGGCTTGTGGTGTCACGCGCGGCGCGGTGTACGGCCGATATTCAACGGTTCTGCCGTCTGACATTTCTGAGGCCTCGAGTTGGGACCTGAAGGTGGCCCATGATTACGGCGCGTTGATTGGCCGGGAACTTCGCGACCAAGGCTTCAACATGTCGCTGGGCGGCGGCAGCAACCTGACGCGGGAGCCACGCAACGGCCGCACCTTCGAGTACAAAGGTGAAGACCCTATCCTGGCAGGGAAGTTGGTGGGCGAGGAGATGAAGGCTCTCCAGGAACAAGGCGTCATCGGCGACATCAAACACTACGCCGTGAACGACCAGGAGAGCGGGCGTAATTTTGTGAACGTTATTATTGATCAACGAGCGATGCGCGAGAGCGACCTGCTGGCCTTTGAGATTGGGGTCAAGGAATCGGGCGTGGGAGCGGTGATGTGCTCCTACAATCTCGTCAATGGCGACTATGCGTGCGAGAACAAATACCTTCTCGAGGACGCGTTGAAAAAGGATTTTGGCTTCCAGGGCTTCGTCCTGTCGGATTGGGGCGGCACTCACAGCACCGCTAAGGCCGCCATGGCCGGACTCGACATGGAAATGCCCGGCGATACCTACTTCGCCGAGGCGCTCGAGAAAGCGGTGCAGAGCGGAGAGGTTCCCGCTTCGCGCGTCGACGACATGGTCCACCGCATTCTGCGCACGGAGTTCGCCGTGGGCCTCTTTGATCTTCCTGCGGATCGCAAGGTGGTGAGTATCTTCACCGGGTTCGAGGTGGCCCAGCGGGTCGCGGAGCAGGGCACGGTGCTGCTGAAGAACGCGCAGGGCCAGTTGCCGTTGAAGGCGTCGCGCCTCCGTTCCATTGCGGTGATCGGATCGCACTCGGACGTGGGCGTGCTCTCGGGAGGCGGATCGGCGCAGGTGGATCCGCCAGGAGGAAACGCGGTGCCCCCTCCGCCGCCGGCGCCGGGCGCGGCGGCGCGGGGCTTCTTTGAGCGGATTGTGTGGGACCCGTCGTCACCGCTCAAAGCCATCCGCGAGAAGGCGCCGCACGCCAAAGTGGAATACAACCCAGGCACGGACCCCGTAGCGGCAGCGGCCCTCGCCAAGAATTCGGACGTGGCTATTGTCTTCATCAATCAGCCCACGAGCGAAGGACGAGACGTACCGAGCCTCTCGCTTCCCGATAACCAGGACCAACTGGTCAGCGCGGTGGCCGCCGCGAATATGCGCACAATCGTAGTTCTTGAGACGGGCGATCCTGTGGCGATGCCTTGGGTCGATCAGGTGAGCGCGGTTCTGGAAGCTTGGTATCCGGGGATTCGCGGGGGCGAAGCCATCGCGAACATCCTTTTCGGAGAAGTGAACCCCTCCGCCAAACTGCCCGTCACCTTCCCCAAAGCGGAGGCGGATCTTCCGCATCCCAAGCTGACGCAACAGCCGCCGCCTGCGAGCGACGCCGACATGACGAGCCCATTTCCTGGCTCGCGCTTCCGCATGAATACGAGGAAGTTCGAGGTTGACTACAACGAAGGTCTGAAGGTCGGCTACAAGTGGTACGACGCCGAAGGCAAACAGCCGCTTTTTGAATTCGGCCACGGGCTTTCCTACACGAGTTACGCGTATTCAGACCTGAAGGTCGTGCCCGGCCCAGAGATGACCGTAACCTTCAAGGTGAAGAATACGGGCGCGCGCGCAGGAGCGGAGATCGCGCAGGTCTACGTCTCGCTGCCGGCCAGTTCGGGCGAACCCCCCAAGCGCTTGGTGGGTTGGGAGAAGATCCAACTCGCTCCAGGCGAAGTGAAGCCGGTTACGGTCACTTTGGACTCTCGCTACTTGTCGATCTTCAATGCAGACAAGGACAGTTGGGAGGTGGCGCCCGGCGAATACAAAGTCTGGGTCGGTGGCTCTTCCCGCGATCTTCCGCTGCATAAAGGTATTACGCTCGGCGAATAAGGAAGGGCGAATCTCCCGTCGCGGTCCAAAGCCCAACCCTTATCCGAGCTCCTCATGAGCGACGGAAAAAGCCTCGAGCACGGCGGGGTAACGCCGGATGAGCTGAGGCTTCCGACTGCCGCGGACCTGGCTGCCGGCCGCGATCCCGTCCTGGCTTACGCCGCCGCCAGCCTGGGCGCCAAACTTACTCCCGAGGATGCCGGAAAGATGTTCCCCTTCGAGTGGCCCAAGGAGTAGCCAACTAAGTCACACTGTGATATAATTCCACATTATGCAGCGACGTAATCCTTCTGTGGGACGTCGGTCAACGAATTCCCTGGTCATCCGGCGCCTTGCCTGGTTCCGGTACAATCTCCGCCGCTTTCTTCGTTTCAGCGAGAGCGCCACGCGAGAGCATGATCTGACACCCCAGCAGTACGTCCTGCTTCTGGGCGTCGCGGGGTACACCGGCCGCGGCTGGGCCACCATCAGCGAATTGGCGGAGTTCTTGCAGGAGCGTCACAACGCGGTCGTAGGACTCGTGCAAAGGGCGTGCAGCAAAGGCCTGGTCCACAAGAACCAAGTCGGGCGAGACCGCCGCTATGTTCGTGTCCGCCTGACTCGGCGCGGCAGTACTGCCTTGAACGGCCTCGCCACCCTCCACCTTCAAGAACTCCAGCGAATTCAGCTTGACCTCGACAAGGCTCTCAAGGCCAAACCCAAATTCCTCGAGCCGGAGGCAGGAGCCTAATTAAATCCCATGACGCGATCCCAGCCCCAAGCCAACCGTGGAACTGTTTGGTTCAAGGAATTTGGCAAGGCCCTCGAACCGACCGTGGCAATAACCTCCGCTTTTGCCGCCCTCGTCGGCTTTATCGCCGGACTCGTGGCACAAGGGTTGCTTGAACTCATATACCTGTTTACGAATCTGTTTTTCTACGGTAAGTGGTCGTTTGCCATTACTTATCCTGTTCACCATCACCTTGGAGCATGGGTCATTCTCATACCGCCCATTGGCGGCCTCTTGGTGGGCCTCATGGTCTATTTCTGGGAGCCGACCCTGAAAGGCCACGGCATTCCCGAAGCGATGGAAGCGGTGCTGATTGGAAAGAGCTTGGTTCGGATGCGGGTTGGGATATTGAAGCCGCTGGCCACAGCTTTTGCCATCGGGACGGGTGGGCCCTTCGGAGCGGAAGGCCCCATCATACAGACCGGAGCGGCGTTCGGGTCTATCTTCGCGCAAGTGGTGAAGTTGACTCCTTACCAGCGCCGGGTCCTGCTGGCTTCGGGCGCGGCCGCCGGGATGGCGGCGACCTTTGTGGCGCCCTTCGCGGGAATTTTGGTGGCTATCGAACTGCTCCTTTTCGAGTTTCGAGCCCGGTCCTTCATCCCCGTCGCCATCTCTTCTTCTGTGGCGACGGCAGTAGCGGTCCATTTCAGGGGTTGGGCTCCGCTTTTTCCCACGCCCGCCTTTGCCGTAAAAAACATGCAGGAATTGTGGCTCTTCGCTCTGATGGGTTTGGTCATGGGCCTGATTGCCATCTGCATGATCCGGGTACTCTTCTGGCTGGAAGACCTGTTCGACAACCACTTCCCCATAAGGCCGCGGCTGATCTGGGCGCCGGTCTTCGGAGCTTTGTTGCTGGGAATCATTGGGTATTTCTATCCCCAGGTCTTCGGTACAGGTTACGACACGATTCGCGACATGCTGAACGATCGCTTATCGACAGGAACCCTGCTGGGCGTTTCCCTGGCGAAATTCTGGGCTCTAGTCATCTCGCTCGGATCGGGAACCACGGGAGGAGTTTTCGCTCCTTCCCTCATCGTCGGCGGCGGGGTCGGAGCGGTCTATGCGCAGGCGTGGCATCACTTCTTCCCTGGTTTCGTAAGCGACCCCGCCCTTTATGCGTTAGTGGCCATGGCTGCGGTTTTTGGGGGAATCGCCCGCGCACCGTTTACCTCCATCGTATTCCTTTTCGAACTTAGCCGGAATCCCAACGCGCTTCTTCCCCTAGTAGTGTGCTGCGTCATCTCTGACGGGTTCGTCAGGCTCTTCAGCGCCGAATCCATCATGACCGGTAAGCTCGTCAAACGAGGTTTGATTGTTCTTCAGGATTATTCCGTCCCGGTTCTGATGCGGGCCCGGATTGAGCAAGTCATGCGCAAGGAGTTCACAACGGTCAAACCCGACGATGAGGTCAAGATCGTGGTTCGCGACGTTACTCCTGAGACCACGGGTGTAATCCCGGTTGTCGAAAAGGACGGGCGGCTGGCGGGAATTGTGGAAGCAATAGATTTACTGAAAGGCGTTGACTCCGATTTGAAAGTCCGGGATGTCGCTCGCCAAGACTACGTTGTGGCCCGGCGCGGGGAGAGCGTCCGAAGAGTGATAGCGGAAATGGAGGCTCACAACACTGAAAATGTGGTGGTGGTTGATCGTGATGGCAACACCACGCCGATCGGCGTGGCGCGCGCCGCAGATATTCTCAGGCTTAGCCGCTGGACTGCCGAGGATGAAAGTTAGCCTCCCTGATAATGACTCCCTTCCTCATTAAAGCATGAAAACCCATTTTGCCGCCTGCGCTGTAACCGTTCCTGTTAGAATGGCATGACGAGGTGCAAGTGGCACAGGCAGAACTGCCTCTGCTGGTGCGGAGGTGCTTGCACGCATTGTTGAGGGAACGGCATGCAGAACAGCGAGTGGAAAGTCGACGTGTTGTTGCCGGGGAGTTGGCATGGTGCGACCTCGGTGCTTCTCTCCAATGGGAAACATCACGTCATTGTGGACACGGGAATGCCCCACGAGGCGCACTCGATTGTAAAGGCTCTGGAACTCCGCGGCTTGAAGCCCGCGGATATCAAGACAGTCATCAACTCTCACTTTCATATCGACCACGTGTCGAACAACAGGCTCTTTCCAGCCAGCGAAATTTTCGGCTCCCAGGAGTCCTACGACTGGTGCCGGGCGGCCTACTCCGATCTTCTGGACCAGCAGAACTGGGAGACGCTCATTCTGAAATACTATCCGGAGACCTTCGACTACGAGCGAGCAGAGGAAATGATGGGAAAACTCCGGAGATTCGCACTGCGCTGGTGGGATCCCAAACGACTGGGTGACCCTTCCCAGTTCCGGTGGATCGAGAAACACCCGCTGCCGCATAACCTTGAGAGCCTGATCACTTCCGGACACGTTCCCGGCCATGCTTCCATCATTGTCCAGGGCGACAGCCAGCGCGCGGTGATCGCGGGGGACGCTTTGCTCAGCCGCACGCACGATGAAAAAGTCCTGACGATGATTCCCCACCACCGAAAACAGTACCAAGCAGATCGGGAGCGCATTCTTGCCATGGAGGCCCGAATTCTGCCTGGGCATGATTTGGAGTTTTCAACTCCCTCCTCCGGTAAGTGACCTACGCCTACGGCCGTCATTCTGAGCGAAGCGAAGAATCTCCGCAGTTTTCAAGGCCGTTAACTAAAGGGGTTCTTCGCTTCGCTCAGAATGACAGTCGGCGGGATGGCATGGAAGCAAAGGGATTCGGCTTGAGAGGGGGGCATTACCTTAATACTGTTGACGGCAAGATCAATTAGTGTGTAATTTGCATTGACGCGGCTCAGTGCGTGGGGGCGCGGCGCATGACTGAATAAGTGCCGTCTGTTTTTCGAACCTCAGCGAGGATTCTTTGAATCAAGGTCACGAGCTTCGCACCGTTCTCATCATCGAGGATGAACCATCCATCCGTAACGTCCTCTGCGTCCTGCTGGCAGGGCTGCGATGCGAAGGCGACATTGTCCCCAACGCTCGCGAGGCGCTGGCCATGGTAGAAAAGCGGAGCTTTGACGCGGTTCTTCTGGACCTCCGCTGCTCCGAGATGAACGTCACAGAGGCGGTCTCTGCCCTCAAGAACCTTCGGCCGAGTTTGGTAGGCAAGGTTTTGGTGATTACCGGTGACGTCTCCGATCCTCAAACCATGGAGTTGATCAAGAAGAACCATTGGCCCTTCATCCCCCGGCACCGGGTGATGCAGGAACTCTGGGAGCGGCTCCGTTCCCTCCTGGGATTCTCGCCACCACCTCCCGATTCATCCTCCCGTCAATCGCCGTCGGCACGTCCGCCTGCGGGTTTTCCGTTCTGAGGGCTACCCTCGTGGTTGCCCAGGGCCGCGCAGACACCTCCCCGGCATCGCCTTTAGAAGGAGATTGTGCGAAGGTAGTCCCCCAGCGCCTCGAGCCAGGGCCGGGGCAATGAGAATCCGGCCGCTTTGAGTGCGGCCATTTCCATCACTGCATATTTCAGTCTGGGAGCACGGCGCCCCAACTGCGCCGCAGGGACGCCGACCACTTTGTTGGAATCCAGCCCGGCCAACTCGACGGCGCGCCGGGCGAGTTCGAAGCGTGTGCAGGTTCCCTGGTTTGCGAGGTGATAGAGGCCATAGCGGCGCGCCTCAACGACCTCCATGATCTTGTAGCCGGCATCGACGGTGTATGTGGCGCAACCCGTCTGGTCGGAGGCCACCCTGTAATCTTCCCCGGCTGCGATTTTGCGCAGGCCTTTTTCGATGAAATTAGTCTTCCCGGGCCCGAACAGGACCGGAACACGAAAGATCCAGTGCTGCGGAAGGGTTTGCGTGATGATCTCGCCAGCCAGCTTCGTTCGCCCGTAAATCGTGATGGGGTCAGGCTGGTCGGACTCGACGTAGGGCCGCGTGCTTTGGCCATTGAAGACGGCATCCGTAGAAATGTAGACGACCGCGGCTCCAACCGCGCGTGCCGACTCCACCACGTGGCGGGTCCCCTCGACGTTCACCCGATGCGCTTGCGCCGGGTCAGCATCGGCAATATCCAAATCGGGAATTCCCGCCGGGTGGACCACAACCTCCGGACGGATTCGATCCAGAAGCACGCGCACTGCTTCCGCATCCGTGATATCGGCGTCGGCTCGTGTCAAAGGGATGACGCTGTGGCGCGAGGAAAAGGCCGCCACCAGACCGTGTCCGAACAATCCTGCCGCGCCCGTGATGGCGATTCTCATTTTCCCCCGCTCGGTTTCTCCAAACCTTGTTCATACTCCTTCAGCTTCTCCACCACTTTCGCCGCGATCTGGTCCGAGGTCATGTCACGAGCAAAAATCTTCGTCTGCGGGCCCGCAGGAACATCGGCTTCATCCTTCTTCGGCTTTCGGTTCAGGATGTCAGCTTGCCAGACGGTCTGGCTGGATATCCAATTTACAACCGCGATCGAGGTTGCCGGGAGCTCAGTATGCTTCTTCGATAGGGGCAAATGCGGCCGGTCGGAACCCTTCGGCTCGGCGGTGCCGCCCCTCGTCTCGAGGCGGAGGTCCTCGTCCGGCTTGACGGCCTGGATCACCAAATCCACTCCTTCCGGGTTGGATGTAACCTTGTATTTTCCCCAGCGGCGGAGGAAGTCGATAATCCACTGGTCGAGACCGTCTTGCATGGATTCGACGTAGATCAGTTTTCCGGCTACGAGTTGGTTGGGCTTTTCAGAGGGCGTTTGCTGACCGCTTGCCGTAGCATAAGTTCCCAGCACCATTAGACAAGTCGCGAAGCATAAAATGGCGGAAAGTTCTCGTTTCCTTTTCATGGCTTTCCATCTCCCACCGCAATCTTGCCTAACAGTATACACCCCGGCTGGTGGCGTAATCATGGCCGTCTCGCTTGGTATGGTATGATTTCCGAGCGCAGAGGAATGAACATGAAATCTCCACAGAATTCGTTTTCGCAGATGACTCGGAAGCGATTCCTAAAGACCGCAGCGATGTTTTCGGCAAGTGCGCTCTCGGTAGACATGGGAACCGCGCAGCCCCGCGACGGCTCGCACGGCCAGGTCGCATCAGCGTCCAACTCGGTGACGCTCGAAAACAGTCATTGGCGACTCAGCCTCAACGCAGGCGCGGGCTTGAAGGCTCAGTTGGTCCATTCTCCCTCTGGCATCGCCCTCGCCGGCGGCGAGTACAGCTATTCCATAGGGACCCCGGCCTTCGGTGAAGCCCGGGAAACGCAAAACGACAAGACCAGAACGGTCAGACTGATGGGCGAGATCCCCGGTGGCATCAGGCTGCAGCATGAATTCAGGATGTCCATTGACAGTCCGTGGCTTGAAGAGCAAATCACGATCTCGAACCGTGGATCAGCCATCCTGGCCATACCCTATGGCCGCTGCGGCTTCGTGCTTCCGATGACGCTTCACGGTGGAGCGGTGACCGGTTCCCTGCAGGATTTCAAGGCCACGGCAGTGCCGTATCGGCGCGAACCCAACGGCAACCGCGCCCAATATGCCGATTACACGCTTGGTCAAGTACTCAGCGAGCCGCGGAGCAGTCACCTGCGAGCAGAGACTCCCATCGAGCGTTCCGGAAACGTTGTATTGACCACGGTCTACGCGACAGGGGTTATCCAAACGTCTTACCCTTTCTACGCCTCCGAAGGTTGGGTTCTTACCGAAGGGCGTCGCGGCTTCCTGCTGACTAAGTATTCGCAGGACGGCATGGAATGGGCCCTGCTTGACCGCGTCACCGTGAACGACGGACGAGCGGGCCTTCGCTGGGGAGGCTTTGGCATTTTCCAGGGCGATCCGGAGCGCGGCGCCTGGCTTGCTCCCCAGGAATCGCACCGATTTGGAGTTACACGAATCACCGCCTTCGAAGGCGGGATCGAAGAAGGTTTCTACACATTTCGCGCGGAGATGGACAGCCGCGGGCACGCCTGTCCAAAGGGTTTCAACCCTCCGGTGCATTGGAATGAACTTTACGACAATAAGCTTTACTGGCTCCCCGGCATGGATCTAGCCGAGAACCGAAAGAAGAACTACACCTTGGCTGACATGAGAGAGGAAGCCGCCAAGGCCCGCGATATAGGCTGCGAAGCGCTCTACCTCGATCCCGGTTGGGACACTCGCTTTGCCTCCAAGATTTGGGACGAATCGCGGCTGGGCAGGATGAAGGATTTCACTGCCATGCTTGCGCGGGAGTACGCACTCAGCCTGTCCCTCCATACTCCTCTCTCCGGATGGTGCGATCCCTCATCTTATCCTCGCAGCCTGGACCGCATGAACCGGGATGGCAGCCGCGTCGAGGGGTCGCTCTGCGGCGCGTCGGCGCAATACGTAGAAGAGACCCGCTCTCGCCTCGAGGCCCTGGCGCGCGATGGCGCTCGATTCTTCATGTTTGACGGTACGATGCGCAACGGCGAATGCTGGGATCCGCAGCATGGCCACCGCGTTCCTTCCGGACGCGAGGAGCACGTCGAAGCCACCAACAGGCTGGCTCGCCTGGTCCACGCCCGGCATCCCCATGTGCTTATCGAGATGCACGATCAGATGCTGGGCGGCACGCGCCTCCGCTACGTTCCGACCTATTACGGCCAAGGAATTGGGGGCAGGGCGGAAGCCGATCCTGCCGCCGGGTGTGACTCCGTTTGGGCCTTCGAATTGATGTGGGATCCCATGACGGACCTGGTGGGAGGACACAGTATTGCCCTGTACTATTACAACCTGGCTTATTCCCTTCCCCTGTACCTTCACATCGACCAGCGTAAAGACAACGCCCAGTGTTTGATGTTCTGGTGGAATGCCTCCACCTGCCGACATCTCGGCATTGGAGGAACGCACGCTGACCCAAGCGTGCGCACAGCTCAGAAAGAAGCTATGGCGACCTACCGGCGCCTCGAGACCTTCTTCAAAGCGGGAACGTTTTACGGCCTCGATGAGATGGTCCACGCCCACGTACATCCCACCGAGCCGGTGGCGGTCGTTAACTGTTTCAACCTCGAGGATCACACGGTCAATCGCCGCATTGAGCTCGATCCAGGCAAGCTGGGACTCGAGGCAGCGGGGTCATACGAGTTCAACGGGGCCACAGCCCGGCGCTCGGGGAACACTTACGTCCTCGAAGTTGTGGTCCCAGGTTACGGCCATTCGCTGGTCGAATTGCGCAAAAAGTAGCGCCGCCCTTTAGAGCCTGCCCTGAGCGGAGCGAAGGGCCGACATCTCCGCTGCGCGGGCCGCGAGGTCAGCGCCACGCACACGCGGGCAGCCCTTCCGGAGCTGGAAAGAGCGGACCCCAAAGTCTTAACCCGCATTTCTTTACAATGTTAATAATACGTGCCGGTGTAATTAGTTGGATTGGTAATGGGCGACCCGATGCATTGACCATTGCCGGGGTTACAGCAGGGTGGCGCACTCTCGTCGTAGCCACAAGTCCAGCCGGAGAAATCGCTCAGAGAGTAGATGCCATGGTTGTCGTCGGGGGCGAGGGGAAGGACAAGGACGTTATAGCTGCCGGGCGGAACAAACAACTTGTAAGTGCCATCCGCGTTGGCCAGACCGTCCACGACGACGTTGCCGGAACTCGCATCGATGGCCACTAAATGCGCCGCGTAGACGCCGCCGACGTTGGGGAAGTTCACCTGTCCCGAAATGGCACCCATGTAGCTCGAAAAGTTGGACGAAGGGTAGAGAAAAGATATACCGATGAGGTCATCCGTTGAGAGGGTCCGTTGTTGGCTCTCGCCGGAGTCCCCTGCCGGAAACATTACGGCGTGGGCAATTCCGCTATGGTCGAGCCCCAGCGCGTGGCCGAACTCATGCGTAGCGAGGGAGACCAGGTCGAAGGCGCCGGATAGCGGCGGAGTGGATGTGGAGAATTGAACGTGCGGATTGAAGGCGATATCCGCGTCAAACACAATGGCCGGTGAGGTAGTGGATATGGATAGCTGCGTGTTGCACTCCGTGAAATGGTAAACCGTGCCTGGGGTCTGAGGCGGTCCGACCCTCACGTAGTCAGTGCTGACGGTCGTAAATGCCACGGACTCTGTTCCAGTGGGAAAGTCAGTAGCGTTACTATCGGCAAACGTGACGACGTTGGTGCAGTCAATCTGCGGATTCGGCAGATTGGCGACGTCGCTGCCGTTGGTAACAGTAAGACTGCTCAACTGCTGCCCATTGAGCAATCCTGTCGTCCAAGCGTTGGCTGCGTTCATCAGGGCCATCTTGAGAGGCAGGGGATTGGTGCCATCGGTCGTGTCGACGTTACCTGGCGGTGTACCGGGATTGTCCAAGACCCACGTGAAGGAGGCATTGGGCCAGCGTGAGGGAACCGGGACACCGGGGATTTCCGGAGAGGTCCCGATCGGCGGGACCTCGCCAACGTCATTCTGATAGGTCGTGTAGGCAAACGCCAGGATCGCACCCAGCAGGCTCAAACTTCCTGCCATCGCAAATAACACCGGGCGGCGAACTCGCGACACTCTGTTGCTTTCCTGCATCCTCACCTCACGTTGACCACAAGTGTACGGCCTTGCAACGTCCTCGCAGCAGGCGCGGTGTTTCGAGCCGAAAGAAGGACCTGCTTGCCGCGAATCGAAACCTCCGTCCAGGAGATCATCCAGGAGTCTCCGACTCGCTCCGCCATTCCCGAGATCGCGCTGCCGGCGGGAATTACCAGGCCCGAGTTTGGAAAAAGGTCGGTGGTTGTTCGTCCTCTTACGTCCATCCGCCTGACGCCCGCAGACTGCGCGGACTTGATGGCCACGGGTATTGCCGTGCCTCGCGGAATACTCAAAGGACTGCTCAGCGAAGCTGAAATGTCCCTTTGGAATTGATGGACCGGAACCGCCGGGCCGGCCAAGACCGATCCGGGGCCTGAAGCCGGACTTCCGCGCGTCAAAGAGCCAAGTGGGAGGACGAGCTTCTCCTCTTGCGTCTTCTCGTCGGGGTAGATCCTGTAGGCGCCTTGCACCATTCCGACCAGGAGGAATTTCGACGGGTCCGCCGATGACCGTTCCAGAAACAACAGGTATCCCGTCTGAGTGTGGAATTGAACGGTTCCGGCGACAAAAACCCGCGTCTTGCCGACCGTGCCGCCGGGTTGCTGGACGACGGGGAAGGAAGGCGGATCACCCTTGTACGTCTGGTCCAGGGCGAGTGTGGTGTAAGTGTAAATGCGAGTGTGCTGCGGATTCCAGGCTGTCTGCTGGCTGACCACGTGGGCGCGGACGATCTCCGTCGAAGCCTCGGCAAGCTGGTCCAGGCTCATCCTCACCAGTGTTGTGGCAGACGCCGGGGCCGCCATGAAAAGAGCGGCGAGCACCACGAGTAGTGGGCTCGACAGGATCCCGCGCTTCGCCTGATCGGCTGTGGCGCGGGCGTCCCGCCCGCCGTCGCGCGGGCATTCCTTCGTTTCGCTCAGGAGAGGCCCTGCCGGCACCCTCGCGGGAGCGGGACGCTCCCGCGACCGCGGGCGGGACGCCCGCGCCACATCGCGAAATGGCAAGGCTACGATTTGAGACCCTATTTTCATCAGTTTATTGCCCCGAAGAGGTAATGAGTAATCCACCCACGAAGGCGGAGAGTTCGCCCGTGGCGGGATTCGAAACCATGATATTTCTTAACCCCGGCACGGCGTTGGCGCTGACTGAAATACCAAAAGTAACCGACGGCGTACCGTTGCTTGTTTGACCGAATTGCGAACCGGAGGGCTGCGTCACCGTCACATCGGTGGCATTTCCACTGATCGAATAAACCGTTCCCGCGACCACCCCGTTGCCGACCAGAAAGATGGTCGCCGAACCGCCCTGGGTCACTTGTGCCCCGGTGGCCGAGGTGGAACAGGTGCTGCCGACGCAGGTCCCCGCTCCGTAAATCGTCAGCGTGGGAGTTAATTGCGGGACTTGCACGTTGATGTTCGTGATGGTTTGGCCGGAAGCCACCTGCACCGCATGAGCGCCGGAGGTCTGACTTACGATCGTCGCCGTGGCGGAAGACGAACTGATGGCATCGTATTGGCTTGTCGCTGTGATGGTGACCTGGGCCGGCGAAGGCACGCTGGCCGGCGCCCGGTAGAACCCTGTAGAGGAGATGAAACCGACGGTGGCGTTTCCGCCCACCACGCCACCCGCACTCCACACCACCAGAGAATTTGGTGTCCCGGAAACGGTCACGCCAAATTGGAATGAAGACGACACGGGGATATAAGCCGTCGCTGGGGTCACAGTAAGTACAATCCCTGCCGACGAGGGCGTCGAGGAGCACGCGGCGGCCATCAGCGATAGCCCAACGACAAGGCCCAGAGCTATTCTCACCACAAGATTGGCTCGATTTATCCGCCAAATTCCGCTCATGATTCCTTTACCAGATTGCTGCTACGCTTCGACCTTCACTTCTCAGTAGTTAGTCGTCAGTTTTCGACTCTTGGTTGTAAGTTGAAAACCAAAATAATCTCGTCCGTTGTAAGTCTATCATTGGATCATTGCGGCGAGAAGCCGGATCCACTGGGGGTGGATCCGCCTGAGGACGAATTGCCACTTTGATTCTGCCCCGGCGGAGAATTCGGCTGCCCAAAGCCGCCGGGTTGATTTCCCTGCCCAAAGCCGCCGGACTGATTTCCCTGGCCGAAACCGCCGGACTGATTTCCCTGGCCGAAACCGCCGGACTGGTTTCCCTGGCCGGACTGGAAACCCTGAGGGAGTCCGGGGATCGAGGTCGCAATGCCGAGCGCGCCCAAATCGATCCCAATAAACTCCCACTCGTCGTAGTGCGTCTTCTGATTCCAAGTACGGATGGATGGCTTATGGCTTGTGCTGGCGACCCCGACGATGAAGGTTCCGCCACCTTGGCTGCTTCCCATCGAGAAACCGGAGCTTTGCTGAGTGCCGGGAGTGCTTCCGCCGAGATTCGAATTGGAAGAGAAGCCACCGGTTGACGTGCCAAATCCGCTGCTGCCGGCGCTCTGCGGGCCGAAGCTGCCACCGCCCGTGCCCTGCGCGCCAAAGCCGCTATTCCCGGAATCCGTTTGGCCAAACGAACTTCCCCCCGTGCCTTGCTGGCCGAATGAGCTGCCCTGTTGGCCGAATCCGCTGCTTCCCACACCTTGCTGGCCAAATCCACCCGTGCCCGAAGCGGCTGACGTCCCGAACCCAGCCGCACCTGGATTTGCGCCCGACTGACCCATCGCCCCAGGTGGGGGGCCTTGCGTCTTCGAGTCCAGCAGAACGCCTTGCGCGTTGGCGTGAATAAACCGCCACTTGCCACCCGGAGTCATCGGGTCGGCGTATTCCTTGCGCAGGAAGCGGAAGCCATTCGTCAGTTTTGTCAAATCCTCGATACTGTTTGGGTATCGTTGGAACTTCTGGTGGTAGCCCGCAATGGCGCGCGCGTACTGGTAGCCGCGGAAGATAAGTTCCGCTTCGCGTTCGCGCTGGCCTTCCTGATAAATGCTCGGCAGCACCGCCGTCAGGCCGATCAAAAGGACTGCGGCCGCCACCATCACAATGAGCAGCGCGAACCCGGTCGAGCTACTGCGGGACGGGCAAATCAACGGTTTGATGGATCGCAGCATCTTCAACGGTAACCACCGTAGAATTTATCTTGACCACCTTGTATCGGGTCCCGACGGCCTCGCCCGCGTGGACCACCAGAACCTGGTCATCAGGGGACGAAGTCTCGCAACTGGCAGAACAGAGCTCCACCATGGCTTCATCGGGCGCCCCTTTGCCCTCGGTGTAGCCCATGACCTTCAAATTCAGCGGAGGAGGAGGCACGGGCGGCGGAGGGGCCGCCACGCCAGGGGCTTGCACCCGCGCCGGAGCTGCGACGGCCACAAACGTGAAGGGGTCTCGATGCAACTCCGGCAGCGGACGGTCTTCGTACTTCTTTAGCAGCTCCACATCGACGATTGAATTGTAAACGGACAAGTCATCCGGCGCTCTCGGCCTCACGGCTTGCTTCACAACCGGCACTTTGGCCGCCGCCCGGACGCCAACTCTTGCCGGCGGGCGAGCCTTGGCCGCGGGAAGCTTCACGATCGCCCGCATCTGGTTATACTGGTTGACGAGAATCACAACCAGCACAAGCGAGACGACGCCCAGAATGGCAATGCCCCACTTCTCCATTTGTCCACTTAGTTTCATGCCGTCCCAATTCGGGCGTAGCGCCGACCTTCAGCCCGGCAGGTCGGGGCGCTACAAATCAAACTCGGCCGCCGCTTCAGGGTGTAAAGTAGATATCAACCAGCAGTTGCAATTGCTGGGGCGTATCCTCACCCTCCATCATACTGAAGCTCCGAATCACCAGCAAATCGTTGGCGGTTTCAAGCCCATGCGCAAACTTGAGCAGCGCCGGGAAAGACCCCTCAACGTTGATCGCGGCTCCGAGCGGCAGCACGGGCCCTGTAGCCTTGTCATTGCGCTTGAAAGCCACCTTGCCAAGCTCCGCTCCTGACTGTTCCGACACTTGCCGCAGGAGCTTGAAGGCCTGCGAGTAGGCCTGGCGCCGGTGGAGAGTATGATCCTCGATAACCGCCGCCAGCTTTTTACCAGTCTCCGGTAAACCTTCTTTATACTTCGTGAGGCGCCCGATCCGCGCCTCTCCATCAAAGATTTGCTGGCGCAAGGATGCAAACTGTTCCAGCTCCGAGGAAAGCTGCGACTGGGTTTGCCGGTAGACGAAGAAATAGAGCGGCACGTCGAGCAGCACCAGAGAAATGCCGAGGATCTGGAAAACGCGAGTTACAATCTGGCGACGATTCCTGCGCAATTATTCTCCCGACGATTCGCCCTCACCCGCCACATAGTGCGCGGTGCAGGCGATATTCTCGAGTTCGGCATTGGCGCCTGTCTCCTCGAGCCCTTCGTTGATTATCGCCACGTCCTTAAAGTGCGGCGAGTCCTCAAGATCGCTTAGAAAACGTTCGATGGCTTCGGCGTTTTTGCCGGTTATGACGAAGCGCACGGCCAGTTCGTGGCCATCCGGCTGCATAGCCAAAGCACTGAGGCGCACATCATCCGGAATGAGCTCGGTAATGTCGGCGGCCAAGCTGGTTAGTGATACCTGTTTTGCTTCAATGAGTGCGTTAATGAATTGCACGTCGTTCAGCAGCCGGCGGGAAGCGGGTTCTTCCAGGACTCTGCGCAGTGCCATTTCCTGGGCGCGTAAGGCATTGTCCCGGTCCTGGTACCGGGCGACCGACGCGTGCACTACCCTGTATTCGCGATAGGTGCGATCGGAGAACAAAATGATGAGAACTAAACCTGCGATGCCCAGCAGCGTAGCCGGGATCGCCCACAGCAGCGCATAGCGTTCGCGAGCGCTGGGCGGGATGGCTAGATTCAGGGTAACTCTCATAAACCTGACGGAAGTCGGGGCGGTTCGCGAACCGCCCCTGCCTTAGTTTTGGTTCTCCAAAAGTCCGGCAAACGTCATGCCGAAACTCTCCAAGATCTTCTTCTCGGCCGGAGGAAGTCCTCCCGCGCGTGATGCCGGACTGCTCAGGAGTTGAACGCGGCGGCCCGTCACTTTCCCGATTTCGTTGTCCAGCGACGAACTTGCCGGCGGCCGGACGTAAATGTAGACGTCCTCGATCTCGCTCCTAAGGTGGTCCCGGCAAGCGGCAACCACGCGCGCGAATTCGCTGATCACTTCCTCATCTCCGGCCGCCGTGACCCGCTCCGACTGGCGATTGCGCCAGAAACTGATACCGTCTCCCACCACCACGACCGAGGTCACCGAACCCGAACAAACATGCACGAGAACCTGGCTTCCTGGGTGCCCCGCCGGAAGCAAGGGGAGAAGGGCCGCTGTGGCGGGGAGAACCAACGCGGGCCCGGCGCCCACATCCTCCAACGCCGCTTCGTATTCCATGACGACGGAATTGCGCACCGCCATCGCCAGCACCTCAACCGATTGTTCGCTCTTGGCGAGCAATTGGTAGCTGACCCTGGCCTCTTCAGGTGGAAACGGCAGGATACTTCCGATCTTCCAACGAACCAAAGCATCCGCTTCCTCTCGGCGGCTGGACAGCGTTTCAAAACGCAGGACCGCAACGCGCACCGAAGGATCCGGCAAGAGAACGCCCAACCGGTCGTTGCGGTCTCCAACTGTTTCCAGGACTTCACGGATGGCCCGACGCACCACTTCCTGCTTAACCAGGTTAGGCCGGGCGGCCAGCGGCTCCAATGCTCCGTCCTCAATCTGCCGGACGGCAACCCGGCGAACTTGGCGCGATTTTCTGTCTAATCTCGCACCCGCAATGAAACCCGGCTGCAAATCGAGAACCACAGAGGGCAACAGGAACGAGCCGGTTCTCGCCCCCTGCTTGGGCAACATCCTGGATTTTATCGTGTCCCAGTTCATCTCGCGCCCACAATTTACTCCACGAAGGTGACCTTGTTAATCTCCTTAAACGTCGTGATTCCCGCCCGGACCTTCTCGAGCGCCGACTCCCGCAGTGACACCATGCCTTCTTCGTGCGCCGCCCGCCGAATCTCCGAACTGGGCTTCTTCTCCAGAATAAGCTCGCGTACGCGGTCCGAGAGGGACAGTAGCTCTCCGATGGCCGTCCGTCCGTGGAACCCGGTCTGGTTGCACGCCTGACAACCCACGCTCTCGTACATGCTCGTGCCGCGCCAAGCTTCCGGAGTCTGGCCGGATTCCTCGAAAAGTGCCCGCGATATTTCCGTGGGACGCTTGCACTCTTCGCAGAGCGTACGCACCAGCCGCTGAGCCAGGATGCAATTGAGCGCCGACACGAAGTTATAGGGCTCGACCCCCATATTCAGGAAGCGGCCCAGCACGTCCACCACGTTGTTCGCATGGACGGTGGTGAAAACCAAGTGGCCGGTCAAGGCCGATTGGATGGCAATCTGAGCTGTCTCGTTATCACGTATCTCGCCCACCATGATCTTGTCCGGATCATGGCGCAGGATCGACCTGAGGCCGCGAGCGAAGGTCAGGCCGCGCTTTTCGTTCACGGGTATCTGCGTCACTCCGTGAAGCTGATACTCGACCGGGTCCTCAATCGTGATGATCTTGTCTTCGTCGCTCTTGATCTCCGAGAGGGCGGCATAAAGGGTTGTGGTCTTGCCGCTTCCCGTCGGTCCCGTCACCAGAACCATGCCGTAAGGCTCGCGGATGAATTTTCGCAGCCGCCTGATCTCACGGTCCGCCAACCCCAGGACTTCCAGCCGTAACTGCTTAAACTTCTCGTGCAGCGATTCCTTATCCAGAATGCGGAGCACGGCGTCCTCGCCATGGATGGAGGGCATGATGGAAACACGGAAATCAATCGCGCGGCCGCGGTATCGAACCCGGAAGCGCCCGTCTTGAGGAACACGGCGTTCGGCAATATCCAGTTCCGACATCACCTTGATACGCGAAATGAGGTTGGATTGGAATTCGTGGGCCAGGGGAGCCATTGCCTGCTGGAGGACGCCGTCCACCCTGAACTTGACCACCAGGGAATTGTCCCGGCTTTCGATGTGGACATCGCTCGCACGCCGCTCGAGCCCGGCGAAAATGATGGAATCCACCAGCCGGATCATGGGGCTGGCCTCTCGCTCCTCGACCAAGTTCTCGAGCGAAAGCCCCTCGTCGGCCGCGTCCTCCTCGCTGATGACGTCCAGCCGGAATTCCTCCGTCGCTTCGTCCAATACCCGTTGCGAAGGCTCTGTTTTCTTCAGGAAATCCCGCACCTGGCTGGGCGGGGCGACGCGAATGACCAGTTGCCGGTCGAGCTTCATTTCCAGCTCATCCAGCCGCGATAAATCTGTGGGGTCGCCCACCACAATCACCAACTGGTGGTCGTGGGCTTCGAGCGGCAAAAACTGGTAATGGAGCATCATGTCCAGCGGGATGGTGCGGAGCAGGTCCGCGTCCGGACGGCAGTCCCGCAAGTCCACAAAATCAAAATGATAGCGGGCCGCCAGTTGGCGTACTTGGTCGAATTCGGCGTTTAGTTCCGGAGTCGGTTGATCCAACTACAATCTCCGTTCATCCTGGCGCAGCACAGGCACTCTTGCCTGTGCCTCCGAGAAACATACACTCTGCACAGCCAAGAGTCGCTGTGCCACCGTTCAATGGATCTGCGCGGCCATGGAAAACAGGGGCAGGTAGAATGCAATCAGCACCAACGCCACCACCACCGCCATGGCTGCGATCATGATCGGGTCGACCAAAGCCACGAGCGAGGCCAGATCGACGCTGACATCCTCCTCGAAGAACTCCGCCAAGGCCTCGAGCATGTTCGGCATGGCGCCGGTGGCCTCCCCCACTTCAATCATGTCCAGGGCCAGAGGTGGGAACAAACCGCAAGGCCGCAGGCTGGAACTCAAGGAGCGTCCAGCCGTAACCGCCTTGACGGCCGACCCGATCGCATCTGCCATCAAAGGGCTGGTCACCGACTCTCTCGCGTTCTCGAGGGAAATAACGATAGGCATTCCGCCCTGAAGCAAGGTTGAAAGGGTGCGTGCAAATTCCGCCACGGAGAACTTCAGCAGCAGTTTGCCCAGCCTGGGCAACGCAAACTTCGTCCGTTCCCACGCCAGGCGTACCCGCCGGGTACGCAGCACTCCGCGCGTCGACATCACCGTCACCACGATGCCCACTAAGATGAGCAGCGCGTATCGCTTCACCGCCAACGAAAAGGAGATGAAGAAAAGCGTCAAGGGCGGCAATTGCACTTCCAGTTCGGCATACAGTTGGGCAAACCGCGGAACCACGAAAGTGACCACAAAAGAAATCAGCCCCACCAGGAAAGTCATCAGAAAGGCAGGGTAAATCAGAGCTGACAGGAACTTCTTGCGGAAAGAGCGCGAAGTCTTCTGGTATGCGAGGTATTGAGCGAGCACGCGGTCCAGGCTGCCGCTGCGCTCCCCGGCGCGTAACGTTGCACTATACATCTTGGGAAACTGGCCCGCCGACTCGAAGGCCTCGGAAAGCAGTGCCCCCGCCCGCACTTTCTCCTGGACTTTGATTATGGCTGCCCGCAATGCTTCGCTCTGGACTTGACCAGCCAGCAATTCCAAGGATTTTTGCAACGGCAAGCCGGATTTTGAGAGGGTCAGGAATTGCTGATTGAACACCAGGAAATCGTCAGGCTTGATGCGGCCCTTGCGTCGCGGAGCCCAGTGGCCGGCAAAGATGTCTTTCGACCGAACTGAGAAAACGTAGAAGCCTTCGTTCTTCAGCCGATGACGAAGATCCACTTCCGAAGCGGCTTGCTCCGTCTGGACCAGGACCTTGCCCGATTCCGTTCCGAGTTTGCAGACGAATTCCATCTTAGTCGAGAGTCGAAAGTCGAGAGTTGAGAGTAAGAACAGCTACTGAGAGTCGAGAGCAAGTCCGACTTTGGACTTTCGACTCTCGACTTTCGACTGATTTACCAACTGCTATACGCCGTCCCATCCAGCGCAGTCCCATCCGACCCACTATGCACATTTACGATTCCGGAAGCCGCCTGGCTGGGACTCGTCGGAACCTCCTCGGTATCCGTCTGCCAAGTGTCGCTCGAGCCGGTAAAAGGATCCACGGGAACCCCAGCCCGCAGGTAACCGGCATCCACCAGATCATTCAAAGAGGTGGGTGGCTTTTGCTTGTCCAGGGTGTATTCGTCGATAAGTTTCCGGAGCGTGTACAGATCGTCCTTTAAGACTGCTTCTCGCGCGTGCACGAGGGCCGCGGTAAAGAGGGGCATGGACATGGTCGCGAGAATCAGGAGAATAGTCAGGACCACCATCAATTCGATTAGTGTGAAGCCCTGCCCGGGCTCGCCGTGTGGAATCGGGGATCTCAGATTTGCGAGCTCACGACCGGAAGCTTGATGTCCCGCATTTGAGCGTTGGCAATTTGAGATTTGAAATCTCAGATTTGGAATTTGAAATTTCAGTTTCGAAATTCGTCTCCCCATCACGGTGATCCGCCCCCCTAGCAATCACTACGCACGCTCACTCCCGCATCTACCAGTCACTGTATTTCGTCCCATCCAAACCGACCCCATCGCTCTTGGAATAAACATCAAAGACGTTCTGGCCGCCCCAGCTCCGGGAGTCGGTATCATCTTGCATGGAGCGCATTCCCCAATCGTCGGACTCCGTCATGGGATCGACAGGTAACTTGCGAAGAAACTTGTACTTGGCGGTGATCGAGCCTTTCAGCTCGACCCCTTCGACCAGGGTCTTGAGGTCGGGAGGATATCCAAAGGTGTCGGCTTTAACCGGAATCATGCCGCGGTCGGCGAAGTCCTTGTAGTGATCGATCGCCTCGCGCATTTCCCGCAAGTCTCTCTTCAGTTCGACTTCCTTGGTGCGTTGGATCTGTATGCGAGCCAAAGGAAGAGCGACAGTCGTCAGCAGGATGAGGATGGTAATCGACGCCATCAGCTCGACAAACGTAAAGCCTGCAGTCCCTGGCCTGAATCGTGTCATCCTGAGCGAAACGAAGGATCTCTGCAGTTGCTCGTAAATCGTCGAGCCTAAAATCAACTGCCGAGATTCTTCGCTTCGCTCAGAATGACAGCGTGGGCTTCGCTCAGGATGACATTC
>Ga0187891_1000253_pt1 | contig 55355 bp, 47 predicted proteins | sample June2016WEW_21_4_FD_132990 | JGI IMG/M metagenome (GOLD analysis project Ga0187891, IMG submission 132990) | Peatland microbial communities from SPRUCE experiment site at the Marcell Experimental Forest, Minnesota, USA - June2016WEW_21_40 | ecosystem: Environmental > Terrestrial > Soil >... | reverse complement strand
TGACCTCGCAGCGGCTGAAGCCGTAGGGCACTTCCAGGGCAGGAAAGTCGACGGTGGCCCGTCCGTTGGCGGGGACCGCTACAGTCTTGCTAGCGGTGGTTTTGCCGTTCACGACGAGCGACACGGTGCGGCGGGCGGCGGGAGTGCCGTAGCCGGCAATCACAGCTTGTACGTGAACCGGCTTGGCGTCCTTGCCCCAGACTTGCCCGGGGGCATCCACCGATTCGACCGTCCAGTTGGGTTGCGCCTTGGTGACCACGGCATGCGTCACCAGTTTCACGTTGGCGGGCAGCATCATGTCGGAGAAGGTGGCGGCCAGGTCGCCGCGTTGCATGTCGCTAAATAGATGAAGCTCGATCGGAGTATGGACCGAGTCGGCCATGGCACGCACGGCGCGCGCCAGCTCGCCGAAGTTACCATGGCCATCGCCGGGCTGAATGGCCTCGACAGCCGCACGCAACGCCGATTGGTCCTCGATGGGTTGGGTCATGAGCCGCAGTTGCGAGCCAAATGCCGCCACCTGGGCGCGCGCGGAGCCCTTTCCGGCCAGCACACTCATGGCCGCGTCCTTGGCATCGGCCAAGCGGGTCCCAGCACGCATGCTGAAGGAGTTGTCGACCACCAGCAGCACCAGCCGTTCGCTGGAAATGGCGGCGGTGTTGCGGTTGATGAAGGGATTGGCGAAGGCGAGAATCAACAGCAGCAGCACTAGCAGCCGCAGCGACAGCAGCAGAAAGTAGCGGAGCCGGCGATGACGGGTCGAGCTTTGTGTGCGCGACTCGTACAACATCAACGAACTCACCGGCTTGGGCGTGCGGGTCTGCCGCTTCAACAAATGCAGGTAGAACGGAAACGCGATCCCCGCCAGACCGGCAAGGAACCAGGGCGCGAAGAATCCCATCTAATTGCGGCCTCCGCGCAGGGTGAGGTATTCACGCAGGGCTTCGTCGAGCGGCCGGTCGGTCATGAGCAAGTAGTAGCCCATGCCCGCGGCCTGGGTACGATCGCGCAGATCGGCAAGATGCGCCTCGATTTTTTCCCGATACTCATGCCTGGTGTAATCGGGAGTGACCTCGAGCCGCGTTTTGGTCTCCAGGTCAACCAGGATGGACGGGCCGTTCAACTTGGGATGCACATCCTCGGGGTCGAGGATGTGGAACAAGACCACCTCGTTGCCGCGGAAGCGCAGCGGTTCGATGGTGCGGACAATGCTCTCGGGCGAGTCCCAGAAGTCGGAGACAATCAGCACCATGCCGCGGCGCCGCAGCAACTCCATGAAGTAGCGCATCGGCTTGGCGAAATCAGTGCGGGCGCGAGCTTCGGCCTGTTCCAGACCGGCCAGCAAACGATGCAACTGGCCCTGGCGGGTAGAGGGGCGGATGTAGTTGCGGACCTCGTCGTCGAAGGTAATCAGCCCGGCGGCATCGCGCTGGCCGCGGATGGCCAGATAGAAGAGCGACGCGGCGAGGTAGCGGGCATAATCCATCTTGTTGACGCTATGGGAGCCAAACTGCATCGAGTTGCTGGCGTCGAGCAATATCGTCAGCAAGCTATTGGTTTCGCCGAAAAAGCGCTTTAGGTACATCCGCTCGGTTCGTGCGTAGACGTTCCAATCGACGTGGCGAAGATCGTCGCCACGAGTATAGGCGCAATATTCGGCGAACTCCTGGCTGAAACCAAAGTCGGGAGAACGGTGCATGCCGGCGACGAAGCCATCGACCACGGTCTTGGCGACCAGATCGAGGCCAGAGATGCCGGCCAGGATGGAAGGATTGAGGAAACGCTGCAACATAATGAGCTAAACGATCCCCCACTTCCGCCGCAGCCACCACTCGGAAAAGCGCAGGAGCAGCAGCACCAGGAATACGAGCGGCAAATCCCACAGATCCTTGGTCTCGCGCATGGTCACGCCAGCCTCCGAAAAGGGAATGGCGCTGGCGAGTTTGCCGAGGTCGGCGGGCTTCCAATATTGACCACCGGTTAGGGTGGCGAGGCGTTCGAGCAGGTCGCGGTTCTGTTCGGTATGGAAATTCTCCGCTACGCCGTCCATGCGCTGAAAGGTCAATACGTCGCGGCCTAATTCCTTGACTGTGCCGCTATTGGGATCGGCACGCAGGGCCGTGACCTCGGTCAGATAGGCGCCGGTCTTGGGAGCGGACCAAGCGGCTTGGAACTGGCCGGGACTATCGGGCACCGGTGTCATCTCGACCAGGGCGCTGGCGCCGCTCGGGCCCAGGATATGGGCCTCGACCTTGGCGTCGGGAGCGGGGTTGTACTGCTGATCGCGAACCTCGGCGGTGAGAGTTACGGCGCCGTCGTCGAGCAGCATCTGAGCGGGGACGGAAGCTGCCACGTGCCCAGGGGTATCCGAAACCAGCCACCGCAGGAGCTGCTGCCAGAACAAATCGTGAGCAGTGTCGCCCAGGGGTGAGCTCATCTGCCAACGCCAACTTCCTCCGGTGGCCATAATCGCGGTACGGCCATGACCGAAATTCTCCGTAATCAGCAATGGCAACTTTCGGCCTTCGGGCGTAATCGTGTTGGCGAGCACGGCCGCCCCCGGCTTGGGCGTGCCGGGATCTTCATAGTCCATCAGGTAGGGCAGCTTCTTCCACTTGGCGGTGTTAGCGGCGGGGTCGTCAACCAGGCGGGTAATCGTGCTATCCACGCCAGCGGGCGCCAGCTCGGCGGTTGCATGCGTTGTGCCGTTCTTCGGATCGGCCTCGCGGTGAAACGTGCCCGGCTGGGTTGGCAGCGTGGTCGGCAGCAGGTCGGTAAGGTTCGAAGTGTTCCAGCCGCCATCCGCCAGCGAGAACTGACCGCCGAGCAGCAGCAGGCCGCCGCCGCGGCGATCCACGAACTCGCGGATTAATTCCTGCTGGCCGGGAGTGAAATAGCCGGCTTCCACCGACCCGATGATCAATCCCTGGTAGACGAAAAGGTCCTCCGGGCGGGAAGGAAAGCCGCCGGCTAACTCTTTGGGATCGGAGATTCCCTGGCGGTAGATCTTGTTTTCGGTTGTCCGATCGATGGAGGCGATCTGCACCATGCGGTCGTCCTCTTCCGCCTGGCGGATAAACTTGTACTCCCAGCGCGGTTCACCCTCCATATACAAGATGCGGCGCGGTTCGGAGCCGACATTTATCACGCGGCTCAAAGTATTGTTGGCCGTGTTCTCCTCGCCTGGAAGCGGGGCAGCCGCGATTTGGAGCGTCTTGGCGCCGGCGCCCCCGATATCGAACATCAAAGTCTCGGTCTGGAGGTTGCCGTTCGGCCCCAAGCTGATGGTGCGAGCCGCAAGAACCTTGACTTGGCCGGCGCTGACGTCGCGGACCGTCAGGTCTATCTTGGCGCCAGCGTATCCGCGTTGGTGCAAAGTGATCTTGGCGGCAACGCGGGAGCCGGCCAAGGCGCGGGGCGCGACGACGGCATCATCCAACTCCACGTCATGTTCCGCGCGCTCGCGTCCGAAGCCCACGGTGTGAACGGGAATGTGGCGGGCGCGCAGCGCGCTAATGGCGTCCGCGCCAATGCCCCCAGTGTTGTCGTCGCCGTCGCTGAGCAGCACCACGGCGCCGATGGGTAGGTCGGAAGTCTCCTCGCTCAACTGCTTGAGGCTGTCGCCGATGCGGGTCGAGGGCGCGTCGGGTCGCAGGTCCTTGAGGCTGTCGATACGGGCGGGCACGTTGTCGACGCGGTAAAGACGCGTTTGAAATGAGCGGTTGAGGCTGGTCAAGACGCCGCTCTGCAGCGCCTTAACGGCTTGGGCCTGGCGGGTGAAACCGTCCTCGGATATGGCCATGCTGCGAGAGTCGTCCACCAGCACGGCGATGATGTTTTGTTGCGGCTTCAACTCGGCGACGGTGATCGCCGGCTGCCACAGCAGCACCAGTAGCAGCGCGGCCAGGAGCGTCTGCAAGCCCCAGATTACCCAGGCTCGCCAACCGCGCATGACCGGCGCGGCTCGCGCCAGGTGGGAGCGGATCAGCCAGGCCAGACCGGCCGCCGTGACCAGGATCAGCAACACGAGCATCCACTTTGGCCATGCGCCCAAAAGGGCGAATTGGCCGCGTGCATACACCGAACGCGGATACTCAAAAAAGAACTCGAACATGTGCTCGTGGGCTGCTCACGGACCGTAGGAAGAGGCGCGCGAGGTTCATGCCTAATGGGTCATGGCGTACATTATGTAGTTGAGGACGATGCGAAAAGCAAGTCCGGAAAACTTCTCGGGATACTGCGGACTATCCGCCCACTCCCAGGCGTCACCGAGATGCATGTTGGCGCAGATTGCCACCATGATGCGGCCATGGTCGTTGCGGATGGCGCGCCACTTGGGCACGTAGCCGTCCTTCTCATAGGTTCGGCCGGTGTTGACGTAGACCTCGCTGGGGATCTGAAACTTTTCGTCGATGTCGTACAGGACGTGGTAGATCTCGTCGTTATCCTTGAGATCCTCGACGGGCCGGTCAGGCAACACCATGCGCATGCCGGCCATGAAATGCTCCCAGTCGTCGGTGCCGTGGAAGTCGTCCACCATCAGGAAGCCGCCCTTCGAAAGATAATCGTGCAGGCGTTTGGCCTCCTCGTCGGTGAAGGTCCAAGTGTTAACCTGGACGGCGTAGATCCAAGGATAGTCGAAGATATGATCGCTATCGAGATCGACGACGTTCAGCGGCGACGGAGAGTTGATGTGGGTCAAACGCCGCAGTGCAATCAAGCAATCGTTGTCGGCCTTGGGATAATCCCTGGACCAACCGCCGCGAAAACCGCGGTACCCGAAGCTACTGCCGTTGGCATAGCTGGAAGTGTAGCGGAGCCGGCTCCAATAAAACTCTGAGGGCACGTTCGATTCGGTCGAGTAGGCGTACGAGTACTGCTGGCGGTCGAATCGCTGGTACCCTCCCACTTGCAGCGCAAACAGCCCGAGGTTGAGCGAAAACAAGAGTGGAATTGCAGAAATGAGCCCCACCAGCTTCATCGGTAGTTCCCTCTGAGGTTTCTTGAAGTATAGCAGAAGTGCGGCAGCATCTCCAGCGGAGGGGGCCGTCGAATCCGACCTGTACTGTAGGTGTCAACTCGGCTGCGATAGGCGTTGCTATACCATGGTCGAAGGCTTGGTTTTCGGCATTTCTCATGCAACGACGCGACTTTCTCAAGATTGCTGGTCTGGCGTCCGCGAGTAGCCCGCTGGTAGGCCAGGAACACCACTCCTTTCTGGCGCCAGCCGGCTCCGAAGACGTGGCCAAGACCGATTTCACGCTGCAAATCGGGCCGGTCACGGTCGAATTAGCGCCCAATCGCGTTCTCAGCACCGTCGGGTACAACGGCACCTCGCCGGGGCCGCGGCTGCGGATGAAGGAGGGCGTGCCGGTCACAGTGAACGCGGTCAATACCACGGACGTGCCGGAGTATGTGCATTTTCACGGATTGCTCATTCCCTCCGAGGTGGACGGAGCGGAGGAAGAAGGCACCCCGGTAGTGCCTCCGCACGGAAGCCGCCGCTATCAGTTCACGCCCACGCCAGCCGGCACCCGCTGGTACCACACCCACACCATGTCGATGGACGATCTGCACCGTGGCACTTATACCGGAATGTTCGGCTTTCTGATCGTAGAGGGAGCGAATAATCCCGGCAACTTCGATCAGGAACACTACCTGGCGCTGCGCGATTGGGAGCCCTATTTCACCAACCAGATGATGGATACCGACGATCTCGATCCCGCGCTGGCACAACCGGAAAAGCCGGCGGTGCTGGATACGCGGCCGGTGGGGCTGGAGGTAACGGCCGATATTTTTTCCATCAACGGCAAGGCGCTCGGCGCCGGTGACCCGATCCGCGTGAAACCCGGCGAACGCGTGTTGTTTCATTTTCTGAACGCCAGCGCCATCGAGAACCGCCACCTGGCGCTGCCCGGCCACAAATTCAACGTGATCGCGCTGGACGGAAATCCCGTGGCCACGCCAGCGGCCGTGGACGTGTTGATGCTGGGTCCGGGCGAGCGCATTGATGCCTGGGTGGGGATGAACCAGCCCGGGGTTTGGATCCTAGGCGCGCCCGAGGACCCCGTACGCGAAGGGGGCTTGGGAATTGTCATCGAATACGCCAATCAACACCGCACGCCGCAGTGGGTGCCACCGCCCAAGTCCATTTGGGACTATACGCTGTTCGGCAAGCCGCCGTCGCAACCGGCGCCTGCCGAGCGATTGGACATGGTGTTTGAAAAGGTGCCGCGCGGCGCCGGCAAATTCAACAGCTTCACCGTAAACGGCAAACCGTATCCACACGACCAGGAGTTTCTGCTCAAACAGGGCACGCGCTACCGGCTGACGTTTCATAACCGCACCGACGATGCGCATCCGCTGCACCTGCATCGCCACCAACTCGAGATCGCCGAGATTTATGGCAAAGCCACCTCGGGCGTGATCAAGGACACGGTCGTGGTGCCTACCTATGGGCGCGCCAGCGTGGACTTTACCGCCGACCAGCCGGGACCGACGTTGTTTCACTGCCATATCCAACAGCACATGGATTTCGGCTTCAAGGCATTACTGCGCTATTCGTAAGGGAACGCGCTATGACTACCGCGGATACTCGTGGAGACGTTGCCGGCGGCCACCGAGCAGCATGGGTTGGGCTTGGACGGCGGCGATCTCGGCACGGCACCGGCGGATTCACGGGGCCTCCTTCTGGCGCGGCGACGGGCGCACGTTCGACCCTCCGTCCGGCGGTCAGCGCACTTTACCTGTTGGCCACCGCCGTGCCCGCGGCCTTCAAATCTCAAGCCACTCCAGTCCAATGGATGGTTTCGGGAAACTAACCCCTTTGACCATCTCGTGACACGGGCACGGTCAAACGAACGACGATTCCATGTAGCCTCCCGAGATTCAACCTGAGGCTACTATGCTTCTAAAATAAGTATTTGCGGGCGCGGCCGCCCATCGAAAGCGACCAGTCGGCCCGCAGCGAACCAGACGCGCAGGCTTATCGGAGACTCTGAGAGACGCGCGCCAAGGGCCCCGCTCAGCACGCAGCAACTGCTGAGCCGCGCCGACAGGGCCGGCTCCCAGATAGGCGCACTCTGCCGCGGCATGCATCAGTCCGATGGAGAGATCGCGGTGCCTCACATCCTGGGCGTGTTGTCGCTGGCCAAGAAGTACGGCGCTGCAAGGACTGGTCGGCCAGGTCTACTCGCGTGTGGTTTCGGCGCTGAAATGGGCCTTCGCCGACTGCGATGAGATCAGCGGTGATGATCACCGGGGGTTGCGGGAAAATCGGAGTAAGAAGCCCAAGCAGGCGCGCAGCGGCGCGGTGATGCGCCAGGAGGCCGAGTTATAGATGTCGGCAATGCGCGCGTCGCGGTCGGCGATGCACGCGTCGCGGTTGGCAATACGCGCGTCGCGATCGCGCAGTTGAGCCTGCAACTCCGATGTCGACGGCCACGGAGGCGACACGCATCCCGCGAGGCGGCGCATGTGTTCGAGGCGTGGCACCAAACTGTCGCAAAACGACCAGTCGCTGAGCAGCCCACGGAGGAAAACGCCGATTCGCCTGGTCACATCCTGCCAACTGGCCGACTCGGCGCCAATCAATCTTCCGGCCGCGCCATTCCATTGAGGAAATCCCTTTTGCAGCATAGCCACCAACTCGGTGGTGGAGCTATACAAATGCAGGTTACCCTCGGCATGAATTCGTCGCCGAATGTCCTCGATCGCGGGTATCGCGCGCGCCAGCACGGGTTTGGAAAGCGCCAGGCTCTCCAGGACGGGAATCCCGAAGCCCTCATATAACGAGGGGAACACGACAAACTTAGCGTTCCGCAACAGGTTGAGCACGGTTTCTTCACTGAGACTGCCGGCGCCATAAGCGACCACGTTGTAGCGCCCTTCGTCATCGAGTCCCAATACCGCTATCTTTTCGCGAGGAAATGCCTGCGCCAGCGCGTCCACCGTTGCGCGCACGCGCTTGTACTCGGACGCGTCGCCGATCACCAGTATGTGATCGCCTGGCCCGTCTGCGGTATGGCACGGCTGGGCATAATCAAAGGGGTCCAACGACAGGCAGCCCGCCATCTCCTTCAGCCTCGGGTTGAGCCGGAAGCGCCTGCGGAATTGTTCGCCCACGAACTCGCTGGCGTAAAGGACTCCGTCGGCGTACTGGAAAACGGTTCCCCAAATCGTCAGCAGGCCGCCGTTCACACACAGGCAATCGAATGCGATTGGATCGAGCATGGCGTAGACGTTCAACACGCCCAAACGGCTCATGCGCCGCAAATGCCCGGCGTTGAACGGCTGCGCAAAACGAAACGCAACGGCGAATATGCGCGCTGTTTCCGGAGAGACAAAATGAACCCGCGGCAATTGAGCGAGCTTGTGGTACCGCAACGCCTGCTCGGAAACCATGATGGAAACGTTGAAGTACTGCCGCCAGCTTTCAGTGGCAGCGCTCAGCATACGCTTGACCTGTTCAAACATGGTGTCATAGCTCGGCCCCGCGCTGGAGAAATCGAATACCACCTCCAGCCTCCCCTGGCTGTCGGGCAGGAGGGCTGTCAGCATCCGTTCCGCTTCGCAGTGCGCGCCGGCGAAGTATTCCGCCACGGCGGCGGAATACTCGGGGTAGCGGCTGTTCAGCAGTTCCGCGTTGGTCTTCTCCAGAATTGCTTTTGGCGAATCGGTGGCGGAAAAAGAGGCTTCGCCGACATGGTAGACGAATGCGTGGTTGGCAAGAGCCGCCCGGTATCCCCCCCGATTGGCCCGCATGATAAGATCGTTTTCGTCGCAATATCCCGGACCGTAGATATCATCGAGGAGCCCAAACTCCGCCAGGACCCTGAACTTGATGTACAGACAGAAGCCGACCGCAGTAGGCACAAAGTGGAAATCGGGGAGGTAGTGCGCGAGGTCGCGAAAATTGCGATAAGCGTGTTCCGGCGGAAGGTTCCGAAACTCGGGTTGCTGCGGCAGCGAGCAGATGGTTGCGTTGTTGGAGCGCGGGCTGACGAATCCGATCATGGGATCCAGGTAGGCGACCCGTTTCACTTCGGAGAGGGCGCCGGGAAAGACAACTGTGTCGGAATTGAGGAGGAGGATGTCATGGCCGGCCGCCAGGGAAATGGCAGCCGCAGCGTTCACCGCGCGGACAAATCCGAGGTTAGTCTCATTTTCCATGAGACGCACCGGAACCATCTGCGCCAGACACTCGACGGCCTCGCGCAGGATCGGTTTGAGCTGAGCGTCGCCGGGCGAGTCATTGACCGCCACGACGCCACAGGAAGCCTCATTCAACTCCGCCGCCGCGGACCGGAGGGAGAGAAACAGCGGCTCCACGAGTTTCGCGTTCCGGTAGAACGGGATGATGATATCGAGCGGCGGGAGCGACCCTTGCGCCGTGTCTGCTGCGTCAGACGAGGTTGACATAAGAGGCTAGCAAACACAGCATAACCTACGGCGTCCACCAGTCAAAGGCAATTCGGCGCCTCTGCGCGCAGGCACCTAACGATAATCCTCGAAATTGTGCTAAAAAGGCCTGTGAAGCACGTGTTTTCAAGAATCCATCATCGAAGGGTCTTCATGGAGTGCGAGTGGCAGTAGGGCAGCCCGGGATCATCGTGCTCGGTATGCACCGAAGCGGTACTTCAGTCGTCGCCGAACTGGTGCAGCGATGGGGTGCCTATGGAAGAGAGGAGGCTCTGGTTCAGGGCGATGTCTGGAACGAGCGCGGTTACTGGGAATACGGTCCCCTGGTGGACTTCAACGAAGCGCTTCTGCGCGCGGTAAATTCTTCCTGGCACATACCGCCCAGCGATAGCGATCGGCCGCTGCTGGCATCCCTCGCACAGGACGCAGGGTTCCGCGAGCGGGCGCTGCGCTTACTTGAAGACATGCAGGCGGGAGGTCGGCCTTGGTTTTGGAAAGACCCCAGATTACCGGTCCTATTACCATTTTGGAAGCAGATTTGGGAGGATGTCGTGTACGTTGTGCCGGTGCGAGATCCCATCGACATCGCCCTGTCTCTTCAGCGGCGGGATCGTCTTTCGGTATCGCTTTCTCTTCTCGTCTGGCAAAGATACATGTCCGAGATTCTGCTGGACCGGGACGCGCTAGGCGCAGCGCTATTCCTGTCATACGAGAAGTTGCTGGCCGACGGAATCCGCGAATGCACCAGGCTAAGCAGGTTCCTGGAAGAGCGGCTTGCGATCCAATCACCGGGCACAGCGCAGCCTGGCGAGGTCATGGCTGAAGCAGTCGTCCCAGAATTGTGTCGAAATCGGGCCACCGTCGGATTTGCCCAGAGTCCCATTGCGACGCCCGTCCAGAAAGCGCTCTACCGGACGTTGGAGAGTCTGGCAAACGGATCGCCGGTGGATCCGGCAGCCACGGCGGCCCTGGAGCCGCATTGGCGAGAACACCTGCTCGCCGCGCGCGCTTCGCAGTCGAAGCCGAAGCCAAAAGACTATTGTGAGGTCTACTGGCGAGATTCCAACTCCGATTACGTCAACTGGCGAAGCAGGTCCGCGCCCATCGAGGAGCAGCGAGGATCGCAATCATTGCGGATTGCGCTGCCGCCGCTGCAAGGCGAGGGAGCGAGTTCACTGCGCATCGACCTTAGCCAGCGCGCCGGATTCGCGAGAGTCGCTGCAATCGCAGTTCAGGACACCCCGGGAAACGTGGTCTGGGCGTGGGATGGCCGGCCGGAGACGATTCAGGATCTTTCCCCATACCAGATTACCGTCTGCGAACGGCAACCCAAGGACGGCGGGTGCATGTTGCAGTTGGATGGCGACGATCCGTGGATCGAAGTCGGTCTGGGCGCTTCGCAATCTGCGGCGCTGATGAAAGGAGCGACCGTAGTCGTCGAGTGCGAGTATATTCGGCCGGTAGAATATCTATTGCAGGAACGCGCCCAGATGGCAGCGGAGCTTCGCGAATCCAGTGCAAGACTCGACGGGCTCAGCATGACGTTCCGTTCAGAGCAGGCCGATGCTGCCGCCAGCCTGGCTGGAACCGAGGGACGCGTCACGAATCTGGCGGCCAGCCTGGCTGGAACCGAGGGACGCGTCACGAATCTGGCGGCCAGCCTGGCTGGAACCGAGGAACGCGTCACGAATCTGGCGGCCAGCCTGGCTGGAACCGAGGAACGCGTCACGAATCTGGCGGCCAGCCTGGCTGGAACCGAGGAGCGCGTCGCGAATCTGGCGGCCAGCCTGGCTGGAACCGAGCAACGCATCGCGAATCTGGCGGCCAGCCTGGCTGGAACCGAGGAGCGCGTCGCCAAGGCGGAAGTGAAGCAACAAGCGATTCTGCAAAGCAAAACCTGGCGCCTGCTAAAGGCCGGCGGCGGGCTGATTCTGCGCGTTACCGGTGTGTTTGCACGAAACAACGATCGCCATTGAGGGATGGGACGCGGCGGCGGATCGGAAAGCAGAATGGATGCGATACTCTTATGAGGCGCGCTGGCGGCCCCACGCGATCCAGACCTGCGCTCCAGCGCGAGTCATGCAACGCTGCGTGGCGTTTTGTCCTCGCTGATACCTTGGGGATGTGGTGAAATGGCGGACTTTCTCAGCAGCTTCGGCGGACTCTTGCCCAAGGTCCTGCCTGCCTTCGTGGCGCTGGTGCTGCTCGCCGCAGGGTGGCGATTCCGGGACAAGATTCTTTCAGCCGGCTGGTTTGCCCTGCTGGTGATGGTTCTGGCTTGCGCGGCCGGACTGATGCCCCAGCACTTCGGAGCCGGCGACAAGGCGGCGGTTGACGTTGACATGCTGGTCAGCCGCGGCGAGCAAGTCGGATTGTATTTGAATGATACGAACCACGAGCCCCTACTTAGTCCGATCATCCCGAACCAGAGACATACCTATCATTTTGATCACCTGCCGGCGCACATTAATCTGTTCCGGCTAGACCCCACCAACTTCGACAACGCGACGATGTCCATCTATGGCATCCGGTTCAGCATTGGGGACCGCACGATCCAGCAGTTGACGCCAGCGGACCTGAGCCACTGGACTCTCCTGAACATTGTCATACGTTCATTGACTGGGGACGTTCTGGAAATAGCCGGCACGTCCCACAACCCGGTCCTGATGACCAATCTCTCCGTCGCGTTGGCATCGCCGAATTCGCTGGTGACGCAGGTCACCGAGTTATTCGCGGATGGCGAAGGTTTCGTACTCCTCGCCATGGTGTGTTTCGTGGCTGGAATTGCGGTTAGAATTCATTCAGTGGAAGGCCTGCGCGAGGGCGCGCTGGTGGCGGCGATAATTTGCGGAGCGCCACTGGTGGTCGGCGCCGCATTCAGACTCCCAGGTTGGCCGCCGCCGGTTCATGTGGCGGTAGGGATGGCCTCGTATACGGGTTATCCGAAGTCGCACGATTATTCGGCCGGACTCTTTCTACTAGCCTACTGCCTCGCTGCGGCATTCGGGTTGTTTTGGTTCGCGCGCAAGGCGGAGCCTTCCGGGATGAACGATCACTCCGGGACGAGCAATAATGCCGCAGGTGCGAGGAGGTGGGCATGGATTTGGCATATTGCGGTCCTACTGCTGCTGCTTTTGTATTTTCAACCCAATCTTCGGACCGAGCTGGCGGCCGCGAAGACCGCGACTTACAATTCGGTTGGTTGGGATGACACAGTCGCAACGGTCTGGCATTACCTGGTCTATGCGGGCCTGCGGCCGTACCGCGACTTCTGGTATCCGTACACCGGGGTTTACACGCAGCTCCTGCCGCTCCCGTGGGGCAGCTTGATGTACATGGTGTACCAGGTGTTGCCGTTGTGGTTCTTATACCTCGGCCTTTATCAGATCGCCGGGCGCAGACAACTCCAGGCGCTTTCCGTCTTTTCATTAATCCTGGTGCCCGTCTGGCTGGGCTGCTTTCCAGGCTACGACCGGTATCTGCTGTGCGCAGGCGTGGCTCTCCTGTATCTGCCCGCCGCCGCGGCGAAGCAGTTCGACTGGCGGGTTCATCTGCCGTTTGCCGCGTCGGTGGCGTGGGCTTTCTTTTCCGAGCCGACGCAGGTGCTGTATGCCGTAGCCGGAATCGCGGCGCACACGATTGCGTCGCTGCCAGCGGTCGCGGAGCATGAGCGCTCGGCCGGGATTGCCGCACGGGCAAAAGCGTTGTCGCGGCAGCGGATACGCTATGTTGTGGTTCCCGCTCTAGCGGGAGTGCTGATCGCAACCGGTTTCTTTGCCGCCAACGGCATGTTGCCCGGACTGCTGAGGTTCGAAGCCAGCATCGGCGATCAGGCGGCATACGGGGCGTATCCCGCAAAGATTGGAGATTGGGTCTTCCCTGCGCTGCATCCAGATACTCTGTTTCTGTTTCTCTTTCTCCTGATCGCCTGTTCGTTTTACCGGTATCTGAGGAGTTCCGCTCGTCCAGGCGATTTGGAAATGGCTCTGCTGCTGATCTGCGCGGTGGGATTTTTGTGCATGCAGAAGCAGATCATGCGCCCGCACGCGATGTACCAGGTTGGCATACTGGTTTACGTTGGCCTGGTGTTGCACGGGCTGGCTTTGTGGCGCGAGCGGGCGTTTCTGGTGAGACCGGTCCTGGCGGCATGTGTTGGCCTGGCCTTGGCGTTGTCGATTACTCGGGGGGCGTTCGATGAAGTCTACCGGCGGACGGTAACCCGGGCTGCATCGAAGGCATCCGCCAACCTGGAGACCCTGACGCATCATGGGGCCGAAATCCGGGCCGCAGACGCCAGCTACTATGCAGGGCAACGGTATGTCGGTGACCCGGAAATGCGGGCCGCCGCCACTGCATTGGAGTCGGAATGCGGCATGCGCCCGGAGGACCGCATCTACGTGCTGGGCGACGATGCGCTGTTCTATGTCCTGGCCGGCCGCCCAACGCCTTACATATTCAACGCCTACAACACTTCGCCAATTTACGAACAAGAGCGGGTAGTGGCGTGGATCGAACGAGTGCGGCCGAGATTTGTACTGTGGGATCCTGAAGCGGCCGTTTTCGACCAGATTCCACACACCGTCCGCGTCCCGTTGATCTACAGCTATGTGGCGCGCCAATACTCATTGCTGCGCACGGTTGGCCGGTTCCATATACTGACGTTGCGGCAGCCCGGGCAACCGCCCGACGTCGGGTACTGGCGGGACGCGCTGGGCAACACGATCGATCTGGGCCACATCCCCAGCCGCACGGAAGTATCGGATTTTGACAAGTGTGGAGGGGGCGCGTGCGCGCCCGTGCTGGTGGTGAAGGTACCCAAAGCCAGCCGCCGCTGGAGCGCTGAAACGGGAGTGACGCTCCGCACCAGCAGCGGGCCCTTTGGGATTAGCTTTGCGGTGGTCCCCAATCGTGATATCTATGTGATTCCCCTCGAGAGGCTGTGGTTTTGGGGTCTCGTGGGCTCCACATCACCGGATGTAGTGCCGCTGGATGCTAGAGTCCACGTTTCAATCGAGCAGCGGGCTAAGTCGCAGTCAGTCCTGTACTGACCCCGCCAACAGGATACCGAACCAATGTTATTAACCACGGGATCATCCTTGACTTGAAGAAGGGCGGTTCAGGCCGTAACTTAACCTCCGCTGTCCGCGAAGATCCGCACTGGACGCGAATCCATAGTAGTCCGACAAAATGTCGGGGTAGCGCACCTGAGGTACGCGCGGCTTCGCCATGCTGGAAAGGGCCGCACCGCAAGCAAGCAGCCTCTCATTGATGCGCTCTGGCTCAACTGAGAGGTCCAGCGGCAGGAGTTCCCCGAACCCGGAGGTGCGGATGCGGTCGGCGATGGCGCCCAGATCGAAGGCGAGGGGAAAAAGACCGCACTGCAGGGCGACGGAGAACGTGTAAGAAAAAGTCTCCGGCCAGACCGCCGGGAAGAAACACAGATGCGGTTTGTGAAAGTTGAGTAGTGCCGGCAACCCGCCCGCGGAGTAGGGTCCGGTCAAGCGGACGTTCGGCAGCTCCCGAAAGCCATCGTCATCGTTAGTATAGCCAATAACGATGAAGGCGAGCGGCAACCCCCTCTTCCATGCGTCGTAGGCGCACCGTTGCAGTACTTCCGCCCCTTTCTCGACGCCGATAGCGCCGAGAACGCCCACTCTTAAGCGTTCCCCCGGAGCAGGGAGAGGCGGAGTCCAATCGGGCGGAGCGAATGGTTCGGAATGAGCGCGAACGATAGCGTTGGAAAGATTGAAGTGGCTGGTGATTCGCCGCCGCGCATCCTCCGACGGACAGAAAACGCGGCGCGCGCCGGACAGCATGGCCGCGGAACGCTCGCACAACTCCCCCACGACCCGTCCCCGCGTGCCGGGCAGTTGCCATTGAGGAGTCGCTCCGGAAATGGAAACGCATTGTTCGCACGCTTCGATGCGCGGCTCCTTACAATACACGCGCGTTTCGTCAACCAAGTGAACCCGTGGACAAAACCAGGAATAGTCGTGGACCGTGCAGTCATATCTCGCGTCGCAGCCCGATGGCAGGGCGCATACCTCCTCCGGAATATTGATGTTCGAGTGGAAATGGAAGTGTGCGGGGCGGATGCGAAGCAGGTCCTTCAATAATTGGCTCCCGTCGCCGGGCAGATCGTAAAGGAGATTCTCAATCCAACCGTGCCCTTTCGTGACGATCGACACTCGTCCGCTCGACGAACAACGGAGCAGGAGAACCAAAACGCCCGCCTGCTCGAGTTGCGCCGCGAGATGCTCGATATGGACCGGGGTACCGCCGCCAAGATCGTGCGAGACGAGGCAGAAGACCGGCTTGCCGGCCCGCGACAGCCGGAGTATATCGATCCGCCGCCGCCAGCGCCGGGTCCGGCCCGGCAAAGCAGCGTGAATCCGATCGTGACCGTTGGCGTCCATTGAACTCCGGCGTCTGCTGGTCAGAGCAGCGTGAATATCAACGGCGGAGATTCCAAATAGGTCCGACCGTCGGTAGCGATTACGCGGACCGTTACCTGGTGCGGTCCCTTGGCGAGCGAGTGGGCCGGGATTTCGACAGCGTAGCCGCTTGCCATGTAACCGGGGATTTGGAAATGGTCCGCCACGTCCCCCCTCTTGATGCCCGAGGCGGCGCGGTAAGGCACTCCATCAACGACTACCTCGACGCCCGATCCGGCGTCTTTTCGCACGGGGTCCACGGCCCACCCAAGGACGGTCAAGTCGCCGGCAGCAGTCACTCGCAAGTTCTTGATTCCGAGCGGCGCCCTAACGTTCCCGATAAGCTCGATGTTGTATAGGGGGGCTTCGGCTGCCCGGGTCAGTCCCTGGCCAGGTCCCGTCGCTTGCGGCTCGGACTGCGGATTCGAGTCTCCACATGACGCGAGCAGAGCGACTAACGACAAAACACTGACGAGAGCATAGTTGCGCATCTTCATTATCATTTTGTGAGCACGACGCAAGCCTCAATCAGCATCTCCGACCTGAGGTCGTCCGATAACATTTCATCGTACCGGCTCGCGATTTGCCATGCGGCCGGAGGGAGAGCCTCCGCCGTTTTGTCCAAGCAGAGTCGCAGATGCGTGACGATCTGGGAGCTGAACGGCTTATCCATCCTATCAAGCGGGAAAATCCTAAGGCTGGAGAAGCCACACGCTCGCCGCTGCCGTTCGAAATAGGCGCGTGTGAATAGCCACTTATCGTCGATCGCATCGAAAATCGGATCCGATTTGTCCATTCCAGTTCGTACCGTCAGGTCCCGAATCATGCTCTCGAACATGTGCGCTGCGTCATCGGAGATGTGAAGCTCCTTTCGGCAATCGAGCAAGTGGCCGTAGAGACATCTCATCAACGCGGAACCTTCCTCGAAGGGTTCAAAGAAGATGGCGTGGCCGCCCTTCCGCAAGGCCTGGAAAGTCGAGGCAATCGCGTCCCCCGGATCGAAAAGATGGTGCAGGATCGCCGCGCCGATGGCGCAATCGAACGATTCAGCAGCGAAGTTCTTCTCAGACGCGTCGGCGACCACCAGGTGGCAACGGTGCAACTGCTCCGGCGTGAGTTGGCGGCGGAGGCTTGCGAGAAGCTGTGGGCTGATATCGGTAGCCACGATATCGGCTCCAGGCAAGAGGTCGAGCGCCGGAATAACCGAATTTCCGGATCCAGATCCAAGGTCGAGAACAGCCGCGGTATCACACTCAACTGGGATCCGCGTAAACGCTGTATTCAACAGCGTTCGCCATCGTTCGTACGACGTGTATTTTTTTTCGTATGTGGCGGCGTCCTCAAGGAATTGACCGGTCACGCCCCTGGGTTTCTGCTGATACTGAGACGGTGTGCAAAAAAGGCCTGAAAATGGAGAATCAACCGGAAACTGGACGAGCGGAGCCGCAAACTTCTTACGCCAGCCGTCGTTATCCGCGCGAGTGGGAGCCGCGAGCGGAACCCGTAGCGATTCGGGACTGCGCACACCCGTCAATTCCGAAATTTCCCCGGAGCGAAAAGCGGCCAGGATTACAACATTGTCGATGGCCGACCGAGGGTGCGCGCATACTGCGAAGCCGGCCTTCACTCCCTGGAGCAGATTCAGATGTGCCGTGACATCCGCGCGTTCGAACTGCCGGAATTCGGATGTGCGCGCCAGCGTTCCGTTCACAATGACGAATATGGATTCCGGCGGCTCACTCTCCGCGTCAATGGCCCAACCCTGAACGTCCACCATGCCGTCCCGAATTTCCATCAAATCCACGTATCCGTATCTGGCCGTCGTGATCCGGAATTGCTTTTGCAGCACCAAAGTACGTTCGCCGCCCTCCGCCGAGAATATGACATTAGACTCGCGCAAGGCCGCATCCGGAATGCCGGCTGCCTTGTTTCCTGGATTCTCTAAAGGTTCGGGCACGTGTTTCTGAACAGCGTTGCTTTCAGGCCGATCTCTATTAATCTACTACAATGAGCGCCTTGCAGAGCAGTTTAGCATGCAATGGACTTGTCCCCACCGTCCCGCTGCCGTTGACCACCCGCGCGCGATCTAAGGGGCAAAACGAGCCGCAGATCGAGACGCTTCAGCGTTTCCAAAACCACCTGGGATGCGCATGCCTTCAATATTTGCATAAGCGACTCGTGACTTCCGCGGAAAACCGGCGTTTTTCCGCAACCTGCTAGGGGGATCAGGGAGCGGAGTGCCATCGCTGTCGACCTGATAGCCTATGACTCCTTGAAGGTTTTAAAAATACTGCCACGTCACATTGGGTTCTCCTGTTGGAGGTTTCTGAGCCGGCTCCGATAAGCCGGTCTCGGCATTGTACCCTTCAGGAGAACCCTTTTCCATCTCGGCCCTTATACATTCAAACAGCAACCAATTGCACCATTCTGTCTGCAGTGGGTTAACTTGGTACTCTCCAGGGTGGGCTGCATGTTCTCTCGCCAGGTCGACGTAACATCGATGTCCGCAACGGAGATTGCCGCTGGCGTGCGTGGGCGAGAGTTGTCGGCGAGCGAGGTAACGGACGCATTCCTAAGACGCATCGAAGCGGTGAACGGCCATCTGAACGCAGTGGTGGTGCCTCTGTTTGAATCGGCGCGGGCTGCGGCTGCGGCGATTGATGAAACGGTCGCGGCGGGCGCGCCGGTTGGACCGCTGGCGGGCGTTCCAATTACGGTCAAGGAGTCGTTCGACGTACGCGGGACACCAACCACCGCCGGACTGACCGCGCGGAAAGACCATATCGCCACCGCGGATGCTCTTATGGTGAGCCGTCTTCGCCAGGCCGGGGCTGTGTTGCTGGGAAAGACCAACGTCCCACCCTTGCTGCTCTCCACGGAGACTGACAATCCTCTCTACGGCCGTACCAGTAATCCTTGGGATCTCGAGCGCGCGCCGGGCGGATCTTCGGGCGGGGAAGCGGCCATTCTTGCCTCGCGTGGTTCGGCATTAGGGCTCGGTTCCGATATGGGCGGGAGTGTCCGTGTGCCGGCACACGCTTGCGGAATCCACGCACTGAGACCGACTGCGGGACGGCTGTCCATGCACGGTCACTTCGCTTGCATGGCGGCGAATGAAGCCATACTTGTCCAACCCGGTCCGATGGCGCGCTCGGTAGCCGATCTCTCGCTGGCTATGTCGGTGCTTGCCGGCCCCGATCAGTCACCCCGCCACGCTAGCGTACCCCCAGTGCCGTGGAGCGATCCCTCGGACGTGCCACTTAGTAAGTTGCGCATCGCCTATTACACCGATAGCGGCGTCTTCCGTCCCTCGCCCGCGATTCGGCGAGCCGTGCGGCAGGCGGCGGACGCGCTCGCAGCGATGGGCATCGAGTTCGAGGAGTGGCACGGTCCCAACCTGGAAGAGGCGTGGGATATCTGTGTGCAGTTGATGGTCGCCGATGGCATGAAAGGTCCGTGGCGTGCGCTCAAAGGGAGCCAACTGGATCGCCATACAAGAAGTCTGCTCGGTCTCTCGACATTGCCGCGCAGCGTGCTGGTGGCATGGGCCCTGTTGTCGGCCGCGCTGGGCCAGCGGCACGTAAGTAAGGGTTTGCGGCGGCTGCGGAGTGTGCCGGCGCAAGAGTACTTTCAACTAGTGCAGCGCCGCAACGACTTCCGAGCCCGGTTTTACGCGGAGCTGCATGACCGGCAAATCGATGCCCTGCTCTGCCCGGCTGACGCTCTAGTGGCAATCCCTCATGGAGCCAGTCAATACCTGGGAGACGCTCTCAGTTATACCGCCGTCTACAGCCTGCTCGGGATGCCCGCGGGAGTAGTTTCTTTGAGCCGCGTGCAGGAGGGCGAAGTAAGCGACCGTCCGCGATCCTTCGATCTCGCCGAACGCGCCGCAAAACAAGCTGAGCAAGGCACGGCTGGGTTGCCGGTAGGAGTGCAGGTAGTGGCCCGCCATTGGCGCGAGGATGTGGCCCTGGCAGTAATGTCAGCATTGGAACATCACTACCGGGACAGAGCAGAATATCCGCGAGAAGCGCCGATATAGGGAAAGCGGGGACAGTGCGGCCGATATCGATGCGGATGGCCGCCACCGTGAAAAGTGTGGCAGTCTGATCGCGAACCACCGAACTGATTTACTGATACTGGTGGTACTAGACAGGCCACTGGTTTCGGTAGGCAGGTTCGGCCTGACCCCGCAATGCCCGGCGTGGCTCAACGGCCTGCCGTGCCCACATACTTATGACCCGCTTAATAATGGCTGATCGCAGCAGCAACTTCGTTAAAGAATCACCACTGGACAACCTGGTACTCTCAAGCCTTGTTCCAAGAAATAATCCTGCGTATCCTAGGTACTGTAATGCACTGCGAACGGAAAGAAAAACTGGCAAGCCAATACTTGCGAGTTCTCGATTTGGTGGATCGGGCGAAGCAGGGGCTCCGTATTTCCGTAACTCAGACCAACATCGAGTGCGCCACCACGGAGCTGCGCCGGGTTGAAGAGTACCGGCACGATGTGCTGCGTGAAATCGCCGAGCATTGCGCAAGCCACGGCTGTGCCACGCCGGAATTGGAAGGAATCTGCGGGCTTAAGCTGGTTTCCCGCAAGATGGTTTTCCTCGATCGCGAGATGGTGGCGTAGGCGTAGCCTTGACCTCGAACCCTCCGGCGCCACTGTGAAGCTGTGCGAGTGCCAGCTCAAAAGGATAGCAGTTTCACCGATTTTGACGCCGCTTGAAGCGCCGATTTGAGCTCAGCACAGACGGATGCTTCGGCCGCCGGCGAACGAGTCCACTAGTCACAGGGGATCGATTCTGCGGGGCAGCAAGATCAATGTACGGCCGGGCGTCCCGCGCGTCAGCACAGCCAATAGGCCTCTCCCACTCCGGGTAGAATCTTTCGCAAGATGGGACGCTCCGCACTGTTGGTGATGCTCGCAGCGCCTGTACGTCGTCGTCGGCGCAAGGCCCCGAGCTGTTCAGCCGCAACGGAAAAGGATTGGGGGCAAGCCGTAGCGGACGGCGATGGCAACCTCGACCTGGTCTTCGCCGCGGGGCATCCCGATGCGCTGACCCCCGAGCAGTATTCCGTTGCGGGTGCTCAAATTGGAATCCGGCGGACTCGGCGGCGGCCGGCGCGACGCGCTGGCTGGCCAGCAGAGCCCACGGCGCAAGCCGTGCGGAACCCCGACGCTCCCTCCGCAGCCCCGGAACGGGGCGGGGAACGCCGCCGGAGCGATCTTACGCCCCGTTCCGGGGCTGCGCTCTGTACCGGCCTATCCCGACGGCTTACGCCGCGGGCTATGATCTTTCGCTCCTCCGGAGCTTGCCTCGCGCGCAGCGCCGGAACGACAGGTTCATTTCTTCGTCGTGCGCTCATGTATGTTGACCGTGGCGGCGCGATTCGCATTATCAGCGCGCGGCCGGCAACCCGCCGTGAGCGAAGGAACTATGAAGAGAGCAATCAGTAAAAGCGGAATCACCAAACGGACCGATGCCGACGAGATGCTTCCGGAGTATGACTTCCAGTCGCGCCTCGCGCAACAAGTACGCATCGCGATACGCCGCGGGTAGCGCTGTGATCGCGCTGGAGCCCGATGTAGCCGCCGCGTTCCCAAATCCGGCGGAGGCAAAAAAGGCCTTGCGTGCTCTGGCGGGGATCATTCAGAAACATCGCTCCCGCCGGCCTGCCTCGCACCGGAGCCTGTGAACGACGCCTCATTGGGCCTGGCTCGGCGGCGGGATATGCTGCTTGTAGGCGTCGCGCATTCGGGCGAGTGCATCTAACGTTCGTCGGTAGTGAGCCCTTTCTCCTTCCGGTGACGCGCCCATCATCTCGGTTACCGCGGTGACTATCTCGCCGTATGCTTCGTCAGTCGTTTGGGCGCCCTCAGGCGTCGGAGTGAAGTCCGGGTAGTGTTCGAGGTAGTTCAACTCGAGCGTCACGGGCGGCGCTGTCTTCTGCGTCGTCTCATCCGCCACTATACACAGGTCTCCCGGCCAGTCTTCCTTCATCTCCGAATCCGTGTGGATGAAGATGCGAAGCCCCTCCAATCCGCACGACTCCGCCTGATGCGCCCGGATCACGCCGGTCCCGAGGAACTGCGAGCTGTGGCGCGTGACCTCAGAAGTGTCGGTGGCGAACCGAAGGCCGCGAAACGTACCGCGCCCAATTCCCATCCTGGCGGGAACGCGGAACGAGATCAGGTCGCGCATGAATGCCTGCGCAAAGTATGTAGCCATGTTTGGGTCCCGGAAGACGACGTAGGCGCAATCGGAAAAGACGATGGACTGCAGGGGGTCTACGTTGACCAACTCAGAGACCCGAAGGTCCAGCGTCCGGTGAAACACGACGAACGTCCGCTCTAGCTGATCCAGACGCTCCTCCTTGATCGACTTCCGGAGCTGTGCTCGCGACATGGCTGAGTGATAAGAGCCGTCGAGCCTGTCTATGGAGCTCGGCATCGACAACACCAAGGCCGAAAACCCCAGGATGTCTGCGTACACGACTGTGGCTTGTTCTGTCACGGTACCAGTGTAGGTGAGCTTTCGGGCGTAGAACAGTGCCTATAGGTGGTCGCGGGAGGGCGCGAGACCGGAGAACAGCGTCGCAGGATCGCACTATAATTGCAACCATGAAGAAATCCGCCATTCTGATTGCTGCCACGCTGCTGTGGTGCGCCACCGGCAGGACGCAGGGCGCGCCCGAGCACGAGCCGTCCCCGGCCCAGGACCCACACCCGGAATACCGGAGCAAGGGCAAGCCGAACGGGCGCTTCTGGAGAGGCCTCAACGCGGAGGAAAAACTCCTGTGGCTGGTCGCCTACCGGTGCGGATTGGAGGACGCGACGTTTGGCGCCATCCAGGACCGGTATCCTGACGCTGGAGTGCAAACTGTTGTCGAAAGGCTTAAGGACAAAATGGCGTTCCTATACCCTCCCGGCCTTACGCTCGACGAGGTCGGAACGTCGCTGGAAACGTTCTTTGCCGCCCCCGAGAACAGGCCCATCCCTGTACAGTACGCCCTGACGATGATCTGCTTCAGGGTTTCCGGCATGAGCCAAGCGGTCCTGGACGAAGACGTCGCGCGCCTGCGGCGCGACTGGAGCGGGGAGAAGTAGGACAGCGACATCGCGAAAACGGCCTTGGGTAATCACCTCTGCCCTTCCGCCTAACTGCGCGATACTGAACCTTGTGACGTTTGAGGCGGTAGCGGAAAACTTGCGGGAGTCGTTCCGCATCATCGCGGCCAGCCGGGGCGCGGGTGAGGTGCGCGAGTTGCCGGGGGTCTCGATCGCGTCGGCGGGGGTCGCGTTTCAGATGTTCAACGCGGCATTCCTGTCCGCCCCGGTGGCGACTGAAGCCGAGCTGGCCCGATGCATCGTTTTGCCCTCGCTGCAGTTCAACACGCGCGGCCTGGAGTGGTCGTTTTGGGTGTGTGAGGACTGGTTGGCTCCCAAGGCGCATCGCCGCCTGCGGCAAGTGTTCGAGCGGTACGGTCTGCGCCGCACCACCGAGCTGCCGGGCATGGTGACCGAGAAGGTCCGGTCGCCCACACGGCGGCTGCCGGAGATCGAAGTCCGGCGCGTGCGCGACCGTCGCACCGGCGACGATTTCCGCGGCATCGGTTCAGTCTGCTTCCACGTCCCCCTCGCCTGGTTCAACGAAGTGTTCGACCAGGATTCGGTGTGGGACCGCTTCGCGGCCTACGTCGGATACGTGGACGGCGCGCCCGTTTCGACCGCTGCCGCCGTCGCGTGCGGCGACACCATCGGGGTGTATAACGTGGCTACGCTCCCCGATTACCAGCGCCGCGGCTATGGCGAGGCGGTGATGCGTCATGCGCTCGAGGAGGCCGAGATCGAGCGGCCGTCGCGGCCGGTGGTGCTGCAATCCACCGAAGCCGGTTTGCGCCTTTATGAACGGATGGGCTTTCGCACGGTGGCCCGGTTCAGCGTCTACGCCAGTTGAAGGCCGCCGGAGGCGATCAGCGCTTCGAGAGCCGCCAGGTCGCGGTAGAGCGGGCGGTCGGATACGAGCGGCGGAGATACGGCGCGAACGCGTTCCCGCACCTGCTCCAGCACGGGGCTGGTTTGGAGCGGTGCCAGCAGGTCGAGCGCGCGCGCGGCGCAGAGCGCTTCGATGGCCAACACGTAGCGCGCGTCGCGAACCACCCGCTGCAATTTCACCGCTGAGGTCATCCCCATCGAAACGAAATCTTCCTTGTTGCCGCTGGTGGTGATGGAGCCGGTGGAGGCGGGGTTCGCCAGAACGCGGATTTCGGCCACCAGGCTGGCAGCGGTGACCTGCGCCATCATCAGGCCGGATTCCAGGCCGGGATGGCCGGCGAGGAACGCGGGCAAGCCTTCGTTGAGCGCGGGATTCACCAGGCGGTCGATACGGCGCTCCGAAATGCCGGCCAGCGCGGCCAGCGCAATGGCCAAGAAATCGAGCTGGAGGGCCACCGGCTCACCGTGAAAATTGCCGCCGGAGAGGATTTCATCGCCGAACACCAGCGGATTGTCGGTGGCCGAGTTCACCTCGATCGCGAAAACGCGGCGCGCTTCGGCCAGCGCGTCGAGCACCGCGCCGTGAACTTGCGGAACGGCGCGCAGCGAATAAGCGTCCTGCACGCGTCCGCAGCCGCGATGCGATTCGCGAATCTGGCTGCCCTCGAAGAATCGCACCAGGCGCGCCGCGCTCACCCGTTGGCCGGCCTGCGGGCGCGCCTGGTGGATGCGCGGGTCGAAGGCCCGCGGCGTTCCGCGCTGGGCGTCGAGCGTGAGCGCCGCGATAACGTCCGCGGTGTTGGCCAGCGTTTCCGCGGCCTCCAGCTCCAGACAGCCGACCGCCAGCATGGCTTGCGTGCCGTTGATGAGGCTGATGCCTTCCTTGGGGTGCAGCTCGATCGCTTCAATGCCGGCGCGCCGCAGCGCTTCGCCGCCATCGAGCACCGCGCCCTCGAATTCGGCTTCGCCCTCGCCGATCAACACCAGCGCCATGTGCGCCAGAGGCGCCAGGTCGCCCGATGCGCCCACGCTGCCCTGCGAGGGCACTACAGGGGTGACGCCGCGGCCCAACATCTCGCACAGGCGGTCGGCGATCAATGGGCGAATACCGGAGAATCCCTTGGCCAGCACGTTGGCGCGGATCAGCATCATGGCGCGGACGACTTCGCGCGCGAGCGGCTCACCCACTCCTGCCGCGTGCGAGCGCACCACATTGCGCTGCAACTGGTCCAGTTGCTCGCGCGGGATGCGCACGCCGGCCAGCAGTCCGACGCCGGTGTTGACCGCGTAGATGGGATCGTCGCCGGCGGCCAGGCGGTCGACTACGGCCCGGGATCGCTCCATGGCCGCGCGGGCGGCGGGCGCGAGGGCCACATCCGCCGTGCGCGCACGCGCCGCGGCGCAGGTTTCGGCGATGGTTAGTGAGTTTCCGTCGAGAGAGAGAGGCATGGGGATGAGTTTGTCGGGCGGGTAGGACAGACCGTCGGGTTTTGTGGTCTGTCATGCTTCACGAAATGGCGAAAGCTTGACAGACGACAAAAAAACGATCGTCTGTCCTACCGTTTCCGGAATGATGTAATCAGCTTAGCGCTTCTGGCTGCCGGCGATGAGTCCTTCGATGTTGGTCAACTCGGTCGGATAGTTGCCGGTGTAGCAGGCGTAGCAGTATTCGTGGCGTTCGTCGTCGTCGACTGCCTTGCGCAGCGACGCGATGGAAAGATATCCCAGCGTGTCCGCCTCCACGAAACGCCGGATTTCTTCCACGCTGTGGCTGGAGCCGATCAGCTCGGAGCGGTTGGGCGTATCCACACCATAAAAGCACGGCGAAATCGTGGGCGGGCAGGAGATGCGGAGGTGAACCTCGCGCGCCCCGGCCTGGCGTACCATGCGCACGATCTTGCGGCTGGTGGTGCCGCGCACGATGGAATCGTCCACCAACACCACGCGCTGGTCCTTCAGCAGATGGCGCACCGGGTTGAGCTTGAGCTTGACGCCGAAATCGCGTATGGCCTGCGATGGCTCGATGAAGGTCCGCCCGACATAATGATTGCGAATGAGAGCCTGGCGGAACGGCAGCCCCGATTCGGCCGAGTAGCCGATGGCCGCCGCCACGCCCGAGTCCGGCACCGGCACCACCAGGTCGGCGTCCGCCGGACATTCCCGCGCCAGCCGCCGCCCCAGATTCTCCCGCGATTCTTCCACCGAGCGCCCGAACACGATCGAATCCGGCCGCGAGAAGTAAACGTGCTCAAACACACACTGCGCCCGCTGCCGCTCCGGCGCATAGCGCTCCCGCGTCATCCCTTGTGGGCCCACCACCACCATTTCACCCGGTTCCACGTCGTGCAGGTAGACGGCGCCGATCAGGTCGAAGGCGCAGGTCTCGGAGGCGAACACGTAGCATTTGCGGCCGCCGGAGACTTCCATTTCGCCCACCGCCAGCGGGCGGAAGCCGTGCGGGTCGCGCGCCACGAGGATGCGGTCCTCGGCCAGCAGGACCAGCGAGAAAGCGCCTTCCACTTGCAGCAGGGCTTCGCGCAGCGCGCCGGCCAGCGTGCGCTCCGAAGAGTGCGCCACCAGGTGCAGCACCAGCTCGGTGTCGCTCGAGGCCTGGAACACCGAGCCCAGCCGGCCGAGCTCCGCGCGCAGCTCCGCCGTGTTGGTGATGTTGCCGTTGTGGGCTACCGCCAGCCGCCCCTTGTTACACGAAACCGAAAACGGCTGCGCGTTCAACAGCACCGTGTCGCCAGCCGTGGAGTAACGGGTGTGGCCGATGGCCAGCTCGCCCGGCAGCGTGGCCAGCACCGGGCTGGTGAAAATATCCGCCACGTGCCCCATTTCCTTGTGCGTGTAGATGCGGTTGCCGTCGGAAGTGCAGATGCCGGCCGATTCCTGCCCCCGGTGCTGCAACGCGTAGAGCCCCAGGTAGGCAAGCTTGGCGGCTTCGGGGTGGCCACAGATGGCGATCACGCCACATTCTTCGTGAAATTTATCGGGCATACCAACGGAGCGGCTCCGCCCGAGGCGGGCACCGCGACCTGCGTGGTTCAGACCTTCCACTTCGTCGATACCTCTATTGTAGAGCAACTTGTCCCGATCTCGATGGCTCATTTTTCGCTGCGCGCGCCGCCATTACGGTTATAATCTCAGTCATAAGGGAGGATCAATGGCTAAAGATAAGAGCCCCAAGAAGGAAGTCAAGAAGCCGAAGAAGAAGAAATAATCCGGCGCGGGGTTGACCCGCCGGTAAACCGCGGGCGCCTCTGGCGGCGCCACTCAAAAGGCGCTCCAGCCGCGTCCGCGGATCTTGAGGAGCTGTCTATGCGCAGTGACTGGGTAGCCAAACGTACGAACGGCAAAATCCGCACGCAACTGTATTATGCCCGCCAGGGCACCATCACCGAAGAGATGCACTATGTCGCGGGCCGCGAAAGCCTGCCGCCCGAACTGGTGCGCTCCGAGGTGGCGCGCGGACGCATGATTGTTCCGGCCAACATCCACCACCCCAACCTCGAGCCGATGGCGATTGGGATCGCCTCCCAGTGCAAGATCAACGCCAATATCGGCAACTCGTCGGTGGTTTCGGACGTGGAGGGAGAACTGGAAAAGCTCCGCTACTCGGTGAAATACGGGGCCGATACGGTGATGGACCTTTCCACCGGCGGCGACATTCCCGCCATTCGCAAAGCTATCATCGCCGCTTCGCCGGTGCCCATCGGCACGGTGCCGATTTACGAAGCATTGTCGCGCGTGCGCCGCGTGGAGGACCTGAGCGCGCGGGTGATGCTGGAAGTTATCGAAGAACAGGCCGAGCAGGGCGTGGACTACATGACCATCCACGCCGGCGTCCTGGTGCAGCACATTCCGCTTACCACGCGGCGCGTCACCGGAATCGTCAGCCGCGGCGGCTCCATCCTGGCCGAGTGGATGGTCAAGAACCACAAACAGAATTTTCTGTATGAGTGCTTCGAGGACATCTGCCGGATTTTTCAAAAGCACGATGTGAGCTTTTCGCTCGGCGATGGCCTGCGCCCCGGCAGCGTGGCCGATGCGAGCGACGAGGCGCAGTTCGCGGAGTTGCAGACGCTGGGCGAACTGACCAAGAAGGCCTGGGAGTTCGATGTGCAGGTGATGATCGAGGGGCCCGGCCACATTCCGATGGACCAGATCGAGCTGCAGGTGCAGAAGGAAAACGAACTCTGCTACGAAGCGCCCTTCTACACGCTGGGGCCCCTGGTCACCGATATCGCTCCCGGCTACGATCACATCACGTCGGCCATCGGCGCCGCCATGATCGGTTGGTACGGAGCCTCCATGCTGTGCTATGTGACGCCCAAGGAACACTTGGGCCTGCCCAACCGGGAGGACGTGAAGGCCGGCATCATCGCGTATAAAATCGCCGCGCACGCCGCCGATGTGGCGCGCAAGCGCCCTGGCGTACGCGACCGCGACGACGAGCTTTCCCGCGCCCGCTACCGCTTCGACTGGAACCGCCAGTTCGAGCTTTCGGTCGACCCGGAAACCGCGCGCGCCATGCATGACGAAACGCTGCCCGAGGAGGGCTTCAAGGACGCGCACTTCTGTTCCATGTGCGGGCCCAAGTTCTGTTCGATGAACATTTCGGCCAAGGTGGAGTCCTTCACCGCCGAAGACGCCGACGCGGTTCTGAACGGCCTGCCAGGGGAAAGCCTGGTAAGGATCGCCGGCGAAGATTAGGGCGATTCGCAGGTTCCTTGGAACTTTCCGTCATTTCCCCGCAATCCTCTATTGAGCGGAGGTTTCGAAGCAAGATGAGAAAAGCGGTTGTAATCGCGCTGATGGCCGGGAGTGCGCTATGGGCCCAGGGGCCGCGTGGCGGCCGGGGGGGATTTGGCGGCCTCGGATTTGGGATGGCGGGAGCGGGGAGCCTGATACACGGCGCCGCAGTGACCGGCGCGCCGTTTTCGGCCGTCCAGGTGACGACGCGCCAGCAAACGCTGGCCGACGGCAACGTGATCCAGAAGCAGGAACAAACCAACCTCTTCCGCGACAGCCAGGGACGGGTACGCGAGGAAATGACCTTCGCCGGAGCCAACGGACAGGGCAGCCGCACTGTGGTGAGGATTTCCGATCCGGTGGCACAGGTGGTGCGGACCCTGAATCCGCAGAACAAGACCATTTCCGAGATGCCGATGCGGCAACCCCCGGCCGGCGCCGCGAGCGCGCGGGTAGCCGGCGGGCGGGGCCTTCATGAGGGTTCAGCCAACGTGGTGAAGGAAGACCTGGGTACGCAGACAGTGAGCGGTGTGGTGGCTACCGGGACGCGCGTCACACACACAATACCTGCCGGAGCGATGGGCAACGCCCAGCCGATTCAGACAGTTCGGGAAACCTGGGTCTCCAGCGATCTCAAGATGCCGGTGATGGTCAAAACCAGCGATCCGCGCTTTGGCACCACGGTGACACAACTCACCAACATCACCCGCTCCGAGCCCGATGCCGCGCTGTTCCAGACTCCGGCGGGCTACACGGTGAGCCGGGGCCGCGGCATGCACATGGGCGCTCCGCAGGCGCAGTAGGGATGGAAATCGTGTGGTGGGGCATGCTTCTTAGCTTGCCCCGCACGGCTCCCGTTCTCTCGATGACTTGAGGCCAAGCACGCCGCGCCTCGATTAAACCGCTGCGCGGAGCTTGTCCAGGAAGTGGAACAGAAACACTCCGACGACGGCGTTCAGGGCGCCGAACAGGAGCCAGCTCTGGTAATCGAAGGGGGGCTGCTGGGCGAGCAGCATCCGTTGCATCACCCAATACAGTGTCTGGTGGAAAAAATAGAAGAGGAACGACAGAAACAGCCGGATGACGGTGTTGTCCACATTGAAGTGCACGCCGACCGAGGCGGCGAAATATCCTACCAGGGTCTTGCAGATGCCGAACATGCCAAGCGGGTTCTTGGAGAGCGAATCTTGCGCCAGGCCGATCAGGGCTCCGGTAAGGAGGCCGCCGACCTGGCTCCGCTGGGTCAGGGACAGGTACACCACCACCAGCAGCGGCATCTCCAGGAAGCTGAGAATGGGGAAAAACAACGGAACGTAGACCTGAAAGAGGATGGCTAGCAGCGGGATGACAATGAGCACCCAAGCGCGAAAACGGGAGACCGGGCCATCGCTCTGGCTGAGCAGCATGCGCCCGGAGGAGTTCGCCATTATCTCTGCGTGCTCCCAGTCGGCTCGCCGTTGGCCTGGTTGGAATGGCGGGTGGAATCGGTGGTCTTGGTGGTAGCGCCGGTGGCCGGCTTGGGGCCAGCAATGGCTGGCACGGCGGCAGCCGGCGTGGGAGTCTGAGGCAAAGGCTTAGGCAGGGTTGTGGTGATGCCGGTGAAGTTGGGCGGGCCGGACTCCCCGGAACCGAATTTGTGGCCTTGTGCTTCGCCGGAATCCTGATATTCCTGGCGCAGCTTGTCGGCTTCGGTAATGGGCGGCGACGCGCCCGCCGCAGCGGGCGGGGCGGGCTTGGATTCATCCGGGGGCGGAGGCGCGATATACACCGGCTGGTCGGCGACGGGGGTTGGCGGGATGTCCTGATGCACGCCTTGGGTAATAATCAGCACGTCCTCGAGGCCGCGCTGCAGCCCCACCGGGTCGAGCAGGATCTCCTTGAATGGCTGCGCGTCACGCACGCTCCGCACCACGCCGACCGGAAAGCCGCGGGGGAAAATGCGGTCGTCTCCGGAAGTATAAAACCATTGGCCCACCTGCACCTTTTCCTGAATCGGCACGTAATCGACTTTCAGCAACGGGGTTCCCTGCCCTTTCAAGGTGCCGCGGACACCGCCGTCCTGGGAAACCACGCCAGCGGCGAAATCCGCGTCGGTGGCGAGCAGGATCTCCGACGCGGTCGGGTAGGCGGCAATCACTTTGCCGACGATTCCGTCCGGCGTCACCACGGCCATGCCGCGCTCGACCCCACGCGTGCTCCCGGCGTCGACGTAAACCACCTTGGCGTTGGAGCCGGCACCGGTGCCGATCACGGTGGCGGCCAATGTCTTGGAAGGCGTGCGCGCCTGAAACACGCCGAGCGCCTTGGCGCGTTCGGCGGTGTTCAGTTCGTTTTTGAGAAAAATGTTTTCCAGCTTGAGCTGGCCGACCTGTTGGCGCAGCCGGCGGTTTTCGGCGTCTTCGTCGTGCAGCAGGATGTAGTTGCGGAAGAAGCCGACGCTGCCGCCGCGCAGCAACTCCACGACACGGGCGAAGGGAGTGACGGCGGTCACGGTCCAGACGCGGATGATGCGCACATCCTGATCGTTCTTCACCTGAACCGCCAGCAGCAGGAACTGCGCGAAGATCACCAGCAGGAGGATGGTGAGGTTGCGGTAACGGTTGACGAAGGACTCCATACGCGCGGGCGCCGCGCCCCTTTTAGTCTATCGAAATCTTGCGCAGCAGCCGGAAATCGCTGAGCATGCGGCCGGTACCCAGCACAACCGACGCCAGCGGGTCGTCGGCGATGGAAACCGGAAGGCCGGTTTCCTCGCGGATCCGCTTGTCCAGATTCTTGAGCATGGCGCCTCCGCCGGTGAGCACGATGCCGCGGTCGCTGATATCGGCGCTGAGCTCGGGCGGGGTCCGTTCGAGCGCCACGCGAATGGCGTTGACGATGGTGGCGACGCATTCGGATAGCGCTTCGCGAATCTCGGTGTCGTTGACGGTGATGGTGCGCGGCACACCCTCGATGAGGTTGCGTCCCTTGATTTCCATGGTCAAGGGCTTGTCCAGAGGGAAGGCCGAACCGACTTCGATCTTGATGGCCTCCGCCGTGCGTTCGCCAATCAGCAGATTGTACTTGCGTTTGAGGTACTGCATGACGGCATCGTCCATTTCGTTGCCGGCCACGCGCACCGAGCGCGAGTAAACGATGCCGGAAAGCGAAATCACGGCCACGTCGGTAGTGCCGCCGCCGATATCGACGACCATGTTGCCGGAAGGTTCGGTAATCGGCAGCCCGGCGCCGATGGCGGCCACCATGGCCTGCTCCACCAGGTGCACCTCGCTGGCCTTGGCGCGATAGGCCGAATCCATTACCGCGCGCTTTTCCACCTGGGTAATCTCGCTCGGCACCCCGATCACGATGCGGGGATGCACTAGCATTTTGCGGCCATGCGCTTTCTGAATGAAGTAATTCAGCATGCGCTCGGTGACCTTGAAATCGGCGATGACGCCATCCTTCATGGGCTTGATGGCAACGATGTTCCCCGGAGTGCGGCCCAGCATCTCCTTGGCTTCCTTGCCGACCGCCTCCACTTCGCCGGTGGACTTGTTGATGGCGACGATGGATGGCTCGTTGACAACGATGCCTTTGCCGTGGGCGTAAACCAGCGTGTTCGCCGTGCCCAGATCGATGGCGAGATCCGAAGAAAACAAGCTGAAAAGAGACCGTAAATTCATTGATAGGGTTAATTCGCGTCAGGCAGGACCGGCCTGAGACGCCGCAGCGAAGTCCTTTAGAATAGTAGCACACCCAGTGTGGCGCGGCAGATCGACGGCATTCGTACTTGTGGCGTGGGTTTCAGCCTGCCGGCGTGGCGCTATGACCGGCACCCTAACGTGGAGATAAGTCTCGACGCGGCGCGAACACATGCGTGCGCCACGGGTTACGGCGAGAGTACGAACAGGAAGCCGTCCGTAACGCCGCCGCCGTAAGCGCCTTGCACCGCGTTGCTGGTGGTGGTGAGGACGCCGCCGGTGAAGCCCGTGACATAGAGGGTGCCGTCCGGCGCCACCGCCAGCTCCTGCCCACTATTGATGCTGGCTCCGCCGAAGTAAGTGACGTAACCAAATCCACTAAAACCAGCCACGTGCGGTATCACCTTTGCCGCGACGATATCGACGCCGCCCGGATAGGTGGGCAGGGGCGCGTTCGGCGTGACCGGGAGATCGGGCGATAGCGTGTAGCCGGTGACGTAGATGTTATTTTGAGCATCGGCGCCGATGCCATAGCCGACCTCGGTTTGCGACCCACCCAGGTAAGTCGAATAGACCAAGAACTCCGAGTGCGGGTTGAACGGGTTCACCACGGTAACGAAAATATCGCCATTACCGGCGTAGGTCGGCTGCGCCGCATCCGGGGTCACCGGGAAATCGCTCGACAGCGTGACGCCGGTCAACAAAATGTTACCGCTCGCATCCACCCCCATGCCGAACACCTCATCGGTGTCCGAGCCGCCGAGGTAAGTGGCATAGATCAGCGATTCGGTTCCGAACTGGGTGGGGTCGAGCACGGCGATGATCAGATCATAATCTCCCGCCAGGTTAGGCTGATACGAATACCCGGCCATCGGGAACTCGGTCGATTCGGTGTACGCGGCCATGTAAACCAGGCCATTGGGTGCAACCGCAACGGCGGTCCCGTAATCGTCCAACTCGCCGCCGAGAAAAGTGGAATAGAGGGGCGTGGCGCTGGCGGTGGTAAACTCGATGAGAAACGTATCCTGCCCTCCCCAGAGCCCGGCCTGGTAAGCGTTGGCGGTAACCGGAAAATCGCCGGCCAGCGTAGTGCCGACCACGTAGATGTTGCCGGCCTGATCCAGATCGATGGCATTGCCGTAGGTGCTGCCCTGCGTGGCCCCGAGATACGTGCCATAGAGCAGCGAAACCTCGCCATACAGCGCGGGGTTCAATTCCAGAACGAACGCTTCCGTCAAACCAGTAAAGTTGACGACTGTGACGGTGTTGTAATACGTGGGGAAGGTGGACAGGAGGGAGTTGCCGACCATGGGAAAGTCCACCGAAGTGGTGGTCCCGGTGAGGTACACGTCACCCTGCGCATCGAGCGCCATCGCCAGCGGTATATCGACTGCGGATCCGCCGATATAACCGAAATAAGTCGGCTGAAATCCACCCGCGGCGCTGGTATCGATAATGGCCAGAAAGATATTAGTCGCCGGCGTGGTGGTCGTCGCCCCGATGACAGAGTTCGAATAGGCGCCATTAATGTAAGGCATGTTGGGGCTGTCGGTGGGCCCGGTGATATATAACAAGCCGTTGGCCGTCAGCCGTACAGCGTTCACCTGTTCATCGCCGGTCCCGCCGATGTAAGTCGAGTAAATCAGCAGCGGATCGATCACGAGCGGGCGGGTGCGATCATAACGGCCCACGCGGACCGCTGCCAGGTCGCGCGCAAGGAGGACGTATCCGCCCGCAACCGCGACGCCGCCCTGCCGCACGGCGGGGCGTTTCTCGATGAGTTTGGCACCACCAACCTGCACTTCCAGATCGCCGTCCGGCGTAATCCGGAGGCGATCGGCGCCGTGGAACCGCATGCGAATGGAACCCGCGTCGGCGCCCGGCGCCAGCAGGAAGTCATACTCCAACCGGCCACGGTTTCCGTAATAGACCGCATCGATGCCCCGGTACACCTGCGCATAACGCACGCGCGCATAGCTGGCGACGCCGGTGCGCCAGTTGGAGCGGGGGCCAACGAAGTAATCGGTGCGGGCGGCGAGCGGATCGAGGGGTTGGATGCGCGGCGGGGCCGCGCCTTCGAGCACCAAGTCCACGCGTCCGGTTCCGGGCAGGGCGATCGAGGGGCCATGATCGGTGAGCGCAACTTTCACACCGCCCGAGCGCGCCAGGTAACGCACATCCGGACTCCACTGCCCCTGATTGGACTCGAACCGCAGCGGAAGCCCTTTCAGCGCGGCGCGGGCCGCCGCCAGCGAGGGTGCGGGCGGCGCGGCATGCAGGCAGCCAACTGCCAAAGCCAGGAGCGACGGCAAACCGAGGGATCGATGCATGAAACCTCCATTAAACCACGCGCCGCCTCTCTCGGCGAGTGGGCTGCCGTTTCACAGGCGGCGCTTCGGCGCTACAGTAAGGGGATGCGGAACTCTGTGGGCATTGCGTTGATGGCGCTGGCCGGAGCATGGGCGGCGGATCTGGCCGTGATTCAGCCGAAGGAATTGGCAGGGCAACTGGCGGGCCATCGCGCCGTGATCGTGGTTCTTCAGGTCGGTCCGAACGTGCTGTACCGCAGCAGGCACATTCCCGGCGCGATCTACGCCGGTCCCGCCAACAAGCCCGAGGGATTGGAGCTGCTGAAGGCCGAAGCGGAGAAACTATCGCGCGATCGCGAGATCGTGCTCTACTGCGGCTGCTGTCCTTGGGACCACTGCCCGAATATCCGCCCCGCCGTGGAGTTGATGCGGCAGATGGGCTTTGCGCACGTGCGGGCGCTGTATGTGCCGGACAACTTCAAAGCGGATTGGATCGACCAGGGGTATCCGGTGGAAGAAGGCGCCGGCAAGAGCCCGCATTAGGCGAGCAGCTTGAACGCATGAATCCAATCGTTCCGTAGAAAGCCAGGGATACACCAGAGCATGCACAGGGGTTCAATGGCGCGTGCGGCCTCCACGCCGCCCATATCCGCCACTTCCCAACCAAACTCATCCAAAACTCCGCTGACGGACTTCTTTGCCGCTTCACTATTGCCGCAGATGAACATAGTTGGTTTGCCGCCCTTGAACTGTGGATTCACCATTGAACCGCTGCCGACGGAATTAAATGCCTTGACGAAGTGCGCGCTTGTAAACTCGCGCTGGAGCCGCTCCATGAGAGATTCGTCGAGGTTGGTAAAGAACTTCAATACACCATTGACGGGTGGCGCATCTTCAATGGGATTGGTCGCATCGATAACGGTTTTCCCCGCCAAGAGCTGCGCGCCCGCCGAGCGAAGTGCTTCCGCCGCCGCCTTGCCCTTGACCGCCAGCACGACCAGTTCGGCGAACGCCGCAGCGCCGGTGAAGCTGCCGACGCTAACCTTGGGACTTTGTGCTGCCCACTCCGCTAATTTGGCGGGCGTCCTGGTACCCATCATTACGTCGTGACCATGCTTCAGGAAGCCACCGGCCAACGCTTTCGCCACATCGCCTGAACCAAGAACTCCGACTTTCATACCTATCCTCCTGTTAGTGACGTCTGCCTGGCCGAATCGCAGCTACTGCCAAGCCGCCTTACGAGCGATTATATCGTTCGATATTCCCGCGGACGAGGGCGCTGGCATGTAAACATTTCGCATCCCGCGCTGCGAGTCTCCTCGGGGCGGATACCGCGACGTCGCTTTGCGCGGTCAAGTGCCTTGTCATTACTATGGTGTTGTACCATTAGGGTTCGCCATGAAGGCACTTTTCGAAACGCTGCGGCCGGAAGATCGCGACTGGGAACTGGCGCAGGCCATCGACCCGGCGCGTCTGCCGGAACACATCGCCATCATCATGGACGGCAACGGGCGCTGGGCCGAACGGCGGCGGCTGCCCCGCGTGGCGGGCCACAAGGCGGGCATCGGCCCGGTGCGTTCGACGGTGGAAACGTGCGCGCGGCTGGGCGTGAAGGCGCTGACGCTGTATGCCTTCTCGGTGGAGAACTGGAAGCGTCCGCGGCAGGAAGTGGAAACCCTGTGGCGGCTGCTGCGGTACTACCTGCGGCAAGAACTGCCCGAATTGCAGAAAAACGACATTCGCTTGCAAGCCATCGGGCGGTTGGAAGCGCTGCCGGCGCAGGTACACGCCGAACTGGACGCAGCGGTGGAAGCCACGGCCAACAACCGCGGCATGCTGGTGAACCTGGCGATCAACTACGGAGGCCGCGCGGAAATCGTGGATGCGGTGAACGCCGTGCTGGAGATGGCGCGCTTGGAAGGCTCGCTGGCCGCGCTCAGAATGGACGAGGACTTGATCGCCACCAACCTCTACACGGCCTCGTGCCCCGATCCCGACCTGCTGATCCGCACGTCGGGCGAAATGCGCATCAGCAATTTTCTGTTGTGGCAGATCGCCTACGCGGAACTGTACGTCACCGAGACGCTGTGGCCGGACTTCACGCGCACCGACCTGCTGGAAGCGGTGGTGGCGTTCCAGAAGCGCGAGCGCCGTTACGGCGGCCTGCGCGCCGGAGCCGCGAACCCGCCGTCCGACCAGACCCTGATTCCCGCGCTCGGCCCGTCATGAAGCGGGTTCTGACTGCGGCCCTGCTTGTTCCTTTCGTTGTCTACACGGTGCTGTGGGCCAACCCGTGGGTGTTTCTCGCGGTGGTCGTATTGGCGGCCGTGCTCAGCTACCGGGAGTACGATTGGATCGCGGCAGGCTATGGTTTCGGCGCACCGGGAGTACTCGGCTATGGAGCGGGCCTGCTCCTGCTGGTGGTTCCCTGCCAGCACGCCTGGCTGGTCGTGACCGCGGTTGCGCTGCTGGCGCTGGCGCTGGCGCTGCGCTCGGCCGATTTGGCGCACGCGCTGCCGCGCACGTCCCTGCTTGTGCTGGGCGTGGTTTACGTTTTCGGCTGCTGGCGATGCGCCATGGTCCTGCACGGCCGCGGGGCGCACTGGCTGATGTACGCGCTGCTGGTGTGCTGGACCGGCGACATCGGCGCATATTACATAGGCAAGGCGTTCGGCAGTCGTCGCCTGGCCGGTCGCGTCAGCCCCAAGAAATCCTGGGAAGGCGCGGCGGCTTCGGTAGCCACTTCGGTGCTGCTCGCCGGGGCTTACCTGTGGCATTTCGCCGGCGTCAGCATCGCTACTGCAGTGCTGTTGACCGCGTTGGCCAACGTGGCGGGCCAGTTCGGCGACCTGGTGGAATCCGCCATGAAACGCGGCGCGGGGCTGAAGGATTCCGGAGCCCTGCTGCCCGGCCACGGCGGCTTCCTGGACCGCGTGGACAGCGCGCTGTTCGTGATGCCGGTGGTAGCGGCCTGGCTGATCGTCGCCAGAGGGTAGCGCGGGGTGTGCGGTCTTCCTCACCCGCTACAATGAATTCTGTGCCTCTAACTTGCTATCTGGACGCGTTCTCGGGAATCGCCGGCGACATGCTGGTGGGCGCGCTGGTGGATTCGGGCGCCGATCCGGAAGCCATCGCCGCGGCGATCGGCTCGCTCGACGCGGGCGCGGTGGTGTCGTTTGAAAAGGTGAAGCGCGCCGGCCTGGGCGCCACCCACTACCGCGTGGCGGTGGAAGAAGCGCACGTGCACCGTCACCTGGCCCACATCGTCAAGATGATCGAGAAAGCCGAGCTGCCGCCGCGCGCGAAACAGAATGCGATTGCGGTGTTCCGGCGGCTGGGTGAAGCGGAGGCGGAAGTCCACCAGGTGCCGATCGAAAAAGTCCACTTTCACGAGGTGGGGGCCTCGGATTCGATCGCCGACATCGTGGCCGCGTGCCTGGCCTTAGATCTGCTCGACGTGGATACGGTGCTGTGCTCGCCGCTCAATGTGGGCAGCGGCACGGTGGAAACCGAGCACGGTCTGTTGCCGGTTCCGGCGCCGGCCACGGCGCGGCTGCTGGAAGGCGTTCCGATTTACGCGCGTGGCCCGGAGGTGGAACTGACCACGCCCACCGGCGCAGCGGTCGCGGTGACATTGGCCAAACGCTTCTGCGTGCTGCCGGCGATGAAAGTGGTACGCACGGGATACGGCGCGGGCAGCCGCGATTTTCCGCGGCAGGCGAACGTGTTGCGGGTGATTTTGGGCGAACCCACCGGCGCCGAAGAGGCGCTCACGGTTTGCGCAATCGAGGCCAATATCGACGATCTCAATCCGCAGGTGCTGGCCTACGCGACCGACCGGCTGTGGGATTTCGGCGCGCTGGATGTGTCGCTGGAGCCCATCATCATGAAGAAGGGCCGACCCGGCCACCTGCTGCGCGTGATCGCCAAACCGGAACATCGCGAAGCCATCGCGCAGTTGATCTTTTCGGAGACTTCGACGATCGGCCTGCGCTTTTATACCGCCGAGCGGCGGGTGCAGGCGCGCAAGCTGCAGGAAGTGGAAACACAGTATGGCAAGGTGCGCGTGAAGGTCACCAGCGAGGGCTATTTTACGCCCGAGTACGAAGACTGCCGCAAGCTGGCGCTCGCCTCCGGCGTGGCCTTGAAGCACATCATCGCGGAAGCGAATTCCGCTTACCTGAAACTGCAAAAATGAAATACTATCTCACCACCCCGATCTATTACGTCAACGCCGCGCCGCACATCGGTCACGCTTACACCACCATCGTGGCCGACCTGCTGAAGCGCTTCAAAGGCATGCAGGGCTACCAGGCCGTGCTGACCACCGGCAGCGACGAGCACGGCGTGAATGTGGAGCGCGCGGCTGAGCGTGCCGGCAAAACGCCGAAAGAGTTTTGCGATGTGATTGCGGCCGAGTTCGCGCGGCAATGGCAGATGCTCGGCCTCGGGATCGACTATTTCCAGCGCACTACCAGTCCGCAACACGCGCGGGTGGTCAACGATCTGTTCGACCGCTGCCGGAAAAACGGCTACATCTACAAGGGCTCTTATACGGGCCAATACTGCATCTTCGACAACCTGTATGTGAACGACGCCAAGCCCGGCGACCCGTGCCCGGATTGCGGCCGGCCCACCGAAACGATCACCGAGGAGAATTTTTTCTTCAAGCTGTCGGCGTTCCAGGACAGGCTGCTCGAGCTGTACGACTCGCAGCCGGATTTCATTCAACCCGAAACGCGCCGCAACGAGGTGATCTCGTTCGTCAGGAGCAGCCTGACCGACCTTTCGATCACGCGGACCAATATCAAGTGGGGTATCCCGGTGGAAGGCGAAGCGCCGCACGTGTTCTACGTTTGGTTCGACGCGCTGACCGCATACATGAGCGCGGTGGTAGAGAGATTCGTCGACGACAAACCGGTGTGGAGAACCATCGGCGGTGAACCGTTGTGGCCGGCCGATCTGCACCTGATCGGCAAGGAGATTGTGCGTTTCCACGCCGTGTATTGGCCGGCGTTCATCATGGCTGCCTACCCTAACTACAACGTGGACCGCATCTTGCCCGACTGCATCTTCGCGCACGGCTGGCTGCTGTTCGAGAACGACAAGATGTCGAAATCGCGCGGCAACATCGTGCGCTCCGAACCGATTCAGAAGGTGATGGGCGCCGACGCGCTGCGCTATTTCCTGCTGCGCGAGGTGGTCTTCGGGCAGGATGGCAGCTTCAGTTACGATGCGTTGATTGGCCGCTACAATTCGGACCTCGCCAACGGCCTGGGCAACCTGGCCAGCCGCACGCTGACCATGATTCATCAGTACCGGAAGGGCGTGGTGCCGCGTGTAGGGAGCGGCGGCATCGAGAATGCGGCCCGCGATACGATCAGCGCGGTCCGAGAAAAGTTCCATGAATTCGACCTCTCCGGGGGCTTGCAGGCTATATGGGCGCTTATATCGGCAGTCGATAAGGATATCGTCAGCGCGGCGCCGTGGAAGTTGGCGCGCGATATCAGGCCAAACATGCAAGATTATTTGGATACCACCCTCTATAGGGCCGCCGAGACGCTGCGCATCATCACCGCCCTGGTCTCCCCGGTCCTGCCGGAGTCCTCGCGAAAAATCTGGACGCAACTCGGCATGAAGGAGCCGATCGAGAGCGTTCGATTCGAAACGCTCGCCTGGGGCGGTCTCCAACCCGGCCAACAGATCGGCGAAGTCTCGCCCGTCTTTCCGCGCATCGAGGCCAAGGCGGCTATCGAGCAAATGCGCGCGCTCGAAGAGAAAGTCACCGCCGAGCAGGCCGTGATGATGGGCAAAACGGGAGCGCCAGCCGCGCCGGCATCGCCGAAAATCCCTATCGACGATTTCAGCAAGGTCGACCTGCGCGTCGGCGTGGTCCTCTCCGCCGAGCGCGTCAAAGGCGCCGACAAGCTGATGCACATGAAAGTGGACATCGGCGAAGCCGAACCGCGCAGCATCGTCGCCGGCATTGCCGAGGCTTACACGCCAACCGAACTGTTGAACCGCAAGGTGGTGATCGTCGCCAATTTGCAGCCGCGGAAGCTGCGCGGCATCGAATCGAATGGGATGATCGTGGCGGCGTCGGTGGAAGGCGGCAAGCCGGTGCTGGCCGGGTTCCACGAAGACATCCCCGTGGGAGCGCGCCTCAAGTGAGGCTGATCGATTCGCACACCCATCTGGACGACGCCCAATTCAATGGAGACCGCGCGGCCGTGATCGAACGCGCTCGCGCTGCCGGCGTGGAACGCATGCTGGCCATCGGCACCGGCAGCGGCCCGCCCGACTTGGAAGCCGCAGTGCGGCTGGCGGTCGAATATCCGTTCGTGCTGGCGACCGTGGGTGTGCATCCGCACGATTCCGCGAAAGCGACTGAAGAAACTTTCGAGCGTCTCCGCGAGCTGGCCGAGCATCCAAAGGTTGTGGCCATCGGCGAAATCGGGCTCGACTATCATTACGATTTTTCGCCGCGCGACGTGCAGCGCGCGGTGTTTTCGCGGCAGTTGGGTACCGCGGCCGAAGCCAGGCTGCCGATTATCATCCACACGCGAGAGGCGTGGGATGACACGCTGGACATTCTCCGCCGTGAGTGGCGCGGCGAAGGCATCCTGCATTGTTTCACCGGAGATGCTACGCAGGCGCGGCAGGCGCTGGACGCCGGCTTCCATCTGGCGTTTGGCGGCGTGCTGACGTTTCCGAAAGCGGAGCCGGTGCGTGAGGCGGCACGCTTCACACCGGCCGATCGGCTCCTGATCGAGACCGATTGCCCCTACCTGGCGCCGGCGCCGCAGCGCGGCAAACGCAACGAGCCGGCGTTTGTGATCGAAACCGCGCGGCGGCTGGCGGAGGTGCGGGGCCAGACGGTTGAGGAAATTGCCGCACTGACCGCCGACAATTTCGAGCGGCTCTGTTTGCGGGGCGGGACTCCAAACGGTTAAACTGGGGAACCAAACATGAGTTTAGGCAAGCTGGGGCAGGCCCAGACAGCGCGGGGGATTTTCGATCTGGTTCGCAACGACTTGGACCAGGTGGAAAAGAAGATTTCCGCCGAGTCGGTGGCTTCCGTGGACGCGGTCACAGCTATCGGGCGCTATCTGCAATCGGCCGGCGGCAAGCGGCTGCGCCCCGCGCTGCTGCTAATGTCGGCCAAGCTGGTGGGTCACGGCAATGCGGGACCCAGTGCTACCCAGATGGGCGCGGTGGTGGAGCTGCTCCACGCCGCCACGCTGGTGCACGACGACGTCATCGACGCCGCCGAGACGCGGCGCGGGCGCCCTTCCAGCAATGTCAAGTGGGGCAATCACACCTGCGTGCTCGCCGGGGACTGGCTGTACATGCAGGCCTTCCAGATCGCGCTGCGGGAACGCAATTTCCTGATTCTCGATTTGCTGATCGGCCTCACGCAAATGATGGTGGAGGGCGAACTGCTGCAACTCGAACGCATCGGCCGCATCGATATCACCGAAGCCGACTGCATGGAGCTGGTGGACCGCAAGACGGCGCGCCTCTTTTCGGTGTGCGCGCGGCTGGGCGCGGTGTCGGCGCACAGCGATGCGCAGACCCAGGAAAAGCTGGGCGAGTTCGCCTGGAACCTGGGGATGGCGTTCCAGTTGATCGACGACGTGCTGGATTTCGCGGCCCGCGAGAATGTGCTGGGCAAGCCGGTGGGCGGCGATTTACGCGAAGGCAAAGTCACGCTTCCGCTGGTTTACGCGCTCGAGAGCGCCACGCCCGCCGAGCGCCGGCTGGTGGAGACGGTGCTGGAACAACGAAGCTACCAGCGCGTGCCGTTCGCGCAGATCCTGGCGCTGGTGGAGCGCTACGACGGCATCGACCGGGTTCGCGAGCGCGCCCAGACGTTCACCGAGCGGGCGCGGCAGGTGATGAGCGAGTTTCCGGAATCGGCTTATCAACGGGCCTTGATGGCGGTGACCGGTCTGGTGACGGAACGCGACCACTGAGGGCGCGGCAAGTTCGCGTACTGCGCGCGATCTTGCCGGCTGATGAAAAACAGGCGATTCCCCGATGTCCTTTTTCGCAACCATTTTTCTGATCCTCGGCGCATCGCAATTGTACTGGGGATGGCGCGGCGTCCGGCTGGCGCGGCGGAAGATCGCTTCCCCCGCTCTCCGTGGGCTGGTGTGCGCGGCCATCCTCGCCGTTTTGGTGGCGACGTTGGCGTACACCGTGCACGAGTTCGGACGGCGCCCGGAGCCGGTGCACATGACCTTGCGCGATGCGCTGCTGACCGCGCCGTTCGCGTGGTGGATCGCCAGTTCGATGGCCGGATTCCTGCTGGCGATTCCGTTTGCGATGCTGACCGGGGTACGCGCGGTGGCGAGGCGGTTGCGCGGGCGCGCCGAACCTGCATCGCCGGCCCGTCGCGATTTTCTCGCGCAGACCACGCGCGTGGTGACCGCCGCTCCGTTCCTGGGCGGCGCTTACGGCCTGCTCTACGGGCGACTCAATCTGGAGACGGTCGAGCGGCCCATCCGTTTCGCCAACCTGCCGCCCGCGTTTCACGGCTTTCGCATCGCACAGCTTTCCGATATCCACATCGGGCCCTTTATGACCGGGGAGCAGATTCGCAAGTTCGCCCAAATCGCCAATGCTCTGAAGCCGGATCTGATCGCGCTGACGGGCGACTACGTCACCTTCGACGCGGGCACGCAGTATGCGGTGGTGGAGGCGCTGGCCGGATTGCGCGCTCCCTTCGGCGTCTATGGCTGCCTGGGCAATCATGACGCGTGGGCGAGAGTGGAGGATTCCATTAGCAGCTTGTTCGCCGCCGCACAGGTCCGCATGCTACGTGGATCGAGCGTCGCCATCACGGTGGGCGGCGATTGGTTCAACCTGATTGGCGTCGACTTCCAAAGCCGCCGAGGCTTTGGCCCCTCTGCGCCTGTGAGGCGCCTGCTGGGAAACATCGAGAGCCTGATCGCCCGCGGCCAAGTCAACATTCTGCTCAGCCACAACCCGGATACGTTCGACCGCGCGGCCGCGTTGGGTATCGACCTCAGCATGGCGGGGCACACCCACGGCGGGCAGGCGGCGCTCGAATTCATCAGCCCGGAGATCGCCCCCACTCGCCTGGTGACGCCTTACGTGGCCGGTTTCTTCCGCAAACCGGGCGGGCAATTGTATGTGAATCGCGGCATCGGGACGATCGGCGTGCCCATCCGCATTGGCGCGCCGCCGGAGATCACGGTTTACCAACTGGAGCGCGGGTGAAGCGTGGCGCGCGCAGTTTCGCGCCACGACGCTTTACAGCCGCACGATTTTCGGCGAGGTATAGCCTCTGAGCGCGTTGCGCGTGTCCACGATCAGCGGCGAGCGCTCGACCAGGGCCCGGTAATCGAATGCGGAGTGGTCGGTGACGATGACCACGCAATCGGCGTCCGCGGCGGCGGATTCGGGTTGGGCCTCGAGGTGCAAGCCATCCAGGCGCAAGTGGGGAACGTGCGGGTCGCTGTAGCTGACGATGGCGCCGCGGCGTTCCAGCAGCAGCAATACGTCGAGCGCGGGCGATTCGCGCATGTCGTCGATGTTACGCTTGTAAGCCACGCCCATCACGTGGATGCGCGATCCCTTGACCGGCTTGCCCGCATCGTTGAGCGCATTCTGCACCTTGTCCGCCACGAAATGCGGCATTTGGCCGTTGATGTACCCGGCCAGTTCGATGAAGCGCGCCTCAATGCCGGCCTGCTTGGTCTTCCAGGAAAGATAGAACGGGTCGATGGGGATACAGTGGCCGCCCAGGCCGGGGCCGGGATAGAACGGCATGAAGCCGAAAGGCTTGGTGGCCGCGGCGTCGATCACTTCCCACACGTTGATACCCATGCGATCGCACATCATCGCGATTTCATTCGCCAGACCGATGTTGATCATGCGGAAAGTGTTCTCGAGCAGTTTGACCATCTCGGCTACCTGCGTGGAACTCACCGGTATCACCTGCTCCAGGGCCTGCGAATATAGCAGGCGGCCCATTTCCGTGCATGCCGGCGTGCAGCCGCCCACAACCTTGGGAATATTGGCGGTTTGGAATTTGGCGTTGCCGGGATCGACGCGCTCGGGCGAAAAGCAAAGAAAGAAATCGCGGCCCACTTCGAGGCCGGACTTCGACAGGATCGGCAGCATGACCTCGTCCGTCGTGCCGGGATAAGTGGTGGATTCGAGAATCACGAGTTGGCCGGCGTGAAAGTGGCGGGCGATCTCCTGGCACGAGCTCACGATGAAGCTCATGTCCGGGTCCTTGGTTTTCCTCAGCGGCGTCGGTACGCAGATGTTGATGGTGTCGAGCTCGAGCACGGCCGCGAAATCGCTCGTCGCGCGCAGTTTGCCGGACTTGACCAGCGGCGCCAGCGTGGCGCTGGGAATATCGCCCACGTAGGAATCGCCGGCGTTAACCCTTTTCGTTTTCTCCTCGCTGATGTCGATTCCGGTTACGGAAAAGCCGGCCTTGGCAAACTCCACCGCCAGCGGTAATCCGACATATCCGAGTCCCACGATTCCCACGCGGGCGCGCTTCTCGAGGATCTTGTGCTGGAGAATTTGCGCGGTTGGATGATCGGCTAGCAGAGCTTCAGGCATGGCACTGCTATTCTCTCACACGCAAAAGAAAAAACCCTCCGCCACCAGCACCGCCGGGCCGCGCAGGAAGACGTTTTCTTCGATGCGGATGTCGAGCGGCCCCGCCGGTGTGAGGACGCGCAGCGGCGATTGCGCCATGCCGCGCGCCACGGCGGCCACCGCGGCGCCAGTGGAACCGGTGCCCGAGCTCATCGTCTCGCCTGCGCCGCGCTCCCAGAAGCGAACGTCGATCGAGTGCGCATCCACGGGTTTTACGAAGGAGACGTTGGTGCGGTTGGGGAAGTGCGGATGCCGCTCGATTTCGGCTCCCAGGGCGCGCCAGTCGAAATCGAAATCGGCTACCGGCACGGCGCATTGCGGATTGCCCGCGTCAATCAAAGTAACGTCGCGCGAGCCGGTCGAAAGCGGCAGAGCGAAGCGTTCGGCCAGGATTGCCACACGCCCCATATCCATTTCGAACAGGAATTCCGGGCCGGCGCGCTCCAACAGCCGCAGCGTCTTGACGCCCGCGCCGGTTCGAATGCGGACCACGTCGGCGGCGTGGCCATGGTGAATGAGGAAAGCGGCGGCGCAGCGCGTGCCGTTGCCGGAAATCTCGGGAGCGCTGCCATCGGAATTGTACAGCTCGATCGCGCCGTCCGCCTGCCGGTCCTGCGGCGGATCGATCAGCATCCAGCCATCGGCGCCGATGCCGGTGTGCCGGTCGCAGATGGCGCGCGCAATGGCCGGATAGCCGCCCCCCGGCGCATCGCGCCGCCAGGTGAGCAGGAAATCGTTCTGCGCGCCGTGCGCCTTGGTGAAGGGGATGGTCATCTGCCGCGAGAATCGGCCGTAGCCCCGCCTTACGGGAGTGGCTCGACCTCCACCGCGGTGCCGTAGGCCAGCACCTCGGTGACACCCTGCATCACCTCGGTGGCATCGTAGCGAGCACCGATCACGGCATTGGCGCCCAACTGGCCGGCGTGCTCCAGCATGAGGTCGAATGCCTGGTTGCGGGTCTGCTCGCACAGATTGCTGAATATCGAAATGTTGCCGCCGACGATGGTTTGCAGGCCCGCGCCGATGGTGCCGAAAATCGATCGCGAGCGGACGATGATCCCGCGCACCACGCCGAAGTTCCGCTTGATGCGGAAGCCCGGCAGTTCAAAAGCCGTCGTTGTTCTTTCATGAGGTACCATGAATGCCTCCCGTGCGCCGGTAAATCTCGATCGCTGGCGCACCCTTTACTTGAATGGTTTTTTCCAGCCGGTAGCGGATCCCATAGCGCGCGGCGCTCTGCATCGAGCTTTCGACCTTGTCTCCGGCTATCGCCACGGCCCACTCCTGCCACAAGAACAAGTCGGGGCGTTTCACCGCGGCCAGCCAGGGCAGGCCATTATCGCCGGTGAAGGTCTCGCGCAGCGGGATTCCGGCTTCGCGATAAACTCCCGTAATATCCCCGGACGTTGTGATAATACCTGAACCTAAGACGTAATGCGAGGCCAGATATTGCGCGGCCTGGTGCGTCCAATCGCGCCGCGCCACGGAGTTGACCAGCGACTCGCGCCACGTCACCCAGTTCTTCGGCTGCGGCTCAAGCAGCCACGGTGCGGCACACGCCACCACCAGCAACGCCGCACACCAGGCGCGCAGGCCGCGCGGCGCGACGGCCACCAACGCACCCAAGGCGAAAGCCAGCAGCGGCACGGCGGCCAGGCCATAACGCGAGTTGTAATACGAATACGGCCACAGCGTGGGGATGAAGATGGGCGTGCGCGAACTGTGCATGCTCCAAACGTAAAACGCGCCCGGCAGTGCGAGCAGCAGCAGCGGCCACAAGACGCGCCTGGCCAGCGCAGCCACCACGCCGGCCAACCCGGCCAGCGCCAGCACGGGCCCGGCGCCAACCTTCGCCGCTTGGCGGAAATAGTAGAGCGCCGCCCACCAATCGCCCTTGCCGGGATAGGGCGCATCTCCCTGGATGGCGAAAGCCGAACCCGGGCCGCGCAAGAAATAGAGCGCGTCGCCTTGCAGCCACCAGTTGTACCCCAGCCAGTAAAGCGGGCCGAGACTGGCCAGGACGCCGAAGACGACGCCCGCACTGAATTTGCGCCGCGCGAAATAAAGGGCCGCAAAGGGAATCAGGAACCATCCTTCGTAACGGCTGAGCGCGGCCATCGACGCCGCCAGGGCCGCTCCCAGCACGGCGCCCCAGCCACCCGTGTCGCGATAGCGGACTGTCGCGTAGAGCAACGCCATCCAGGCGGCCCAAAAAGCCGGCTCCGACATGGGAATCGACCCGAGGTAGAGCACGTTCGGATTCAACGCGAAGACCGCCGCAGCGGCGAAGGCCGGCGCGTCCCCGCCAAACACACGCCGCGCGGCCAGGAACAAGAACACGCCCGCGATCACGAAACAAACGCCCGAAGGAATCGCGCCGGCCAGTCCGTTGCGCCACAGCGCGTCGTGGGTCACTAAGGGCAGCATCAAAACATGCGGCACCGGCAGCCACGGCGTGCCCAGTTGGTCGTAACCCGGCGTTTGGGAATCCATTATCCGGCGGGCGATGTTCAGGTGCGATTCGGCATCGCCATAGTAGAGCAGCCAGCCGTGAGAGTGGAAGAATGCGATGGCAACGGCGCTGGCCAGCGCCGCGAGGCCGAGGGCGGCCAGCGCGCCTTTCCATGGTCCCGATTTCAGAACTGGGTGCAGGACTGGAACTCCCGGAAGCGGGCGTCGATTTCTTCCCGCGTCAAAGAGCGGAAGCGATCGACGCCGAACCTCTCGCAGCAAAAGCTGCCCATCACGGAACCATAGATCACGGCGCGGCGCAGCGTGGCGAAGTCCGCGTCCTTGGCCGCGACGCCCTGGCCCGCCAGATAGCCGGTAAAGCCTCCGGCGAAGCTGTCCCCCGCCCCGGTAGGATCGAAAACTTCCTCCAGCAGATAACCGGGGGCGATAAAGTGATCGGCGCCATGGAAGAGCACAGCGCCATACTCGCCGCGCTTGATCACCAGCGTGCGCGGACCCATCGCCTGGATGGCGGCCGCCGCGCGGCGCAGGTTGCGCCAGCCGGATAGCATTTGGGCTTCGCTGTCGTTGATCAGCAGGAAGTCCCACTGGGCGATGGTCGAGAGCAACTCCTCGCGAAAGTCGCGGATCCAGTAATTCATTGTGTCGCCGCCGGTCAGCTTGAGTTGGTTCATCTGCGAGAGCACGCCACGCTGCAAGGCGGGCTGGATGTTGCCGAGCAGGAGATACGGCTCGGCGCGATACGACTCCGGCAGCTTGGGATCGAAATTGGCGAAGACGTTGAGATCGGTGCGCAAGGTGGTGCGCTCGTTCATGTCGGCGGAATACACGCCGGCCCAGAAAAACGTCTTGCCGCCCGCCACGCGTTCGAGACCGGCCAGGTCGATCTCGCGAGAGGCCAGCAGCTCGCTATCCTCCGCCGCGAAATCGTCGCCGACCACCGCCACCAGCTTCACGGAAGTGAAGTAAGCTGCGGCGAGCGCGATATAGGTGGCCGCGCCGCCCAGCATCCGGTCTACCTTTCCGTGCGGTGTTTCCACGCCGTCATATGCAACCGAACCAACCACGACAAGCGACATATCAGACAGAATTGTAACAGCCGGGAGACGCCGCCACGCGCGGGCAGGCGAGCCGGGTCGTGGTAAAATCAAGCTTCCCACCAAGTTGTTCTGTGTTAGCGGGCAAATTAAGAAACGTACAATCATGATGCAGAAGCGGGAACCGAACAGAGTCCTGGCCGCTGTGAGCGACCTGTTTTTCTCGGTAAAACTCACCGAAGCGGCCAAGCGCGCGGGCCTCGCGCTGGAGTTCGTCACAGAACCCAAGGAGTTGCTGGAAAAGGCGGTGTCGGCGCAGAAGCCATCGCTGATCGTTTTCGACCTGAACTTCGAGGCGCTGCAGCCGCTAAAGCTGATCGGCAAGCTGAAGGCGAAGGCGGAAACCAAGGGCATCAGCCTGATCGGCTACCTGTCGCACGTCCAGGTCGAGCTCAAGCAGCAGGCGCAGGAAGCAGGCTGCGACATGGTGCTGGCGCGATCGGCGTTCTCGCAGAATCTGCCGGTGATTTTCAAGAGGCATTCCAGCAGCGTTTAACGCAGCTAGTTGGGATAGTATCCTTCTTTGCTGCGCACCGTGCAATCCTTATAGTCCTTGGAGCCGCTGAGCGACACCTGAATCTGGCGCCACCCATCGTCCTTTGCCTCGGGCGGCCGGTAGGCCAGCAAGTACGTATGCTGCAGCTCGGCGGAGATGTCCTGAAAGATCTGCGCGGCCTCGTCTTTCGCCGGCCCCGCGGCAATCTCCCCTTGGGCGAAATTCCTTGCCTCACCCAAAGGTGCGACCCAGTTTAACATGCGGTTTACAGGCACGGGCCTGCATGCAGCAGTTCTTTGTCGATTGTCAGCAGGACGCAGCCTGCCTTGTCGATCTTCTCGAGCGCCAGGCCGTTCCACAGCAGGCTGGCGCCAACCCACGCTTCCGGAATGGTGACGCGCATTTCAGTGACGGTGCGGCTGATGACGAGAATCTGCCTTTGCGCCGGGTCGTATTTGCCTTGCACGCGCGCGGTGGGCACGAAATCGTGGTGGGGAACCAGGATGCGCGTCTCCACACGCGTGCGCACCTTCCCGCGCTGGACCATGACGACGGCTTGCGCCTCCTCAGTGGCCTTGGCCATCATTGCCTGGAACTCGTGCGCGTCCGCGATGGGGTGGCCGTCGAGGGCGGTGATGCGGTCGCCCAGCTTGAGCGGGCCGGAGTACCTCTCGGGCAGGTGGGAGATCAGCACGCCGGGCCCGGGATCGTCCGGCTTATAACCGAAGGCGCCCAGGTCCAGCGCGGCCGGCGCGGCGGTGGCCACCAAGGTGCGCGGCAGCACATCGTTGCTCTCGTTGACATCGAACTTGCCGGGCGTGAGCCAGAAACAACTCGCAAAAGTGGGGGAATCGGTTTCGCAATCGACATCCAGCGGAAACGGATTGCGCGTGCGCGCGGCCAGCCAGGCGAACACATCGGCGTTTTTCATGCCGCTGGCGGAGCGCCATTCCATCCACATGCCGGCGGCCTTCAGCTTCTGCGCCGTGGCCTCATCCGCATCATTGTCGCTGACCCACAGCACGGGAGAATTGCTGAAATTCACCGTGTAGATGCGTCCGGTCGAGAGCGCGGCCCGCGGCGAGCCCCCAACTGCGATCCCTGCGGCGAACATGTCGGGCAGGCGCGAGATGATGTAGAAGACGGAAGCCGCCGAATCGCCGCGGCCGGCCAGATACACGCGCGCCGGGTCAACTCCGCTGTTTTGAATGGCGCCGCGCACGGCGGCTGCCACGGCCAGGGCACGCGTATCGATGGGATCGGTGGATGCGCCGCCCGGCACGATGGTCTGCCAGCCTGCCTCTTGCGCCACCGCCTGCCAGTGCGCAGCGTCCTTGGCATCGATCACAGCCAGGGCCGGCTTTCTCGTGGGTGCCTGCGCACGGACGAGGCCGCAGGCCAGCAGGCTAATTATGCTGCATGCGAGTGCGGATCTTATGCGCCAGTTTTTCAATGTCTTCAACCTTCTTGCAGTCGGCGACGGAGAAAACGTAGCGGCCGTTCTTTTCCAGGTCGCTGCGCAATTGGCGCGCCAGCTCCACGAGTTGCGCCGCGTCCTTGACGTTTTCGGCCAGCTCCGCTTTGAGGAGCTCATCGCGCTGCAATTTGCCGCCGGCCAGCTTGGCCTCCGGCGGATGCGGAGACGGCGGCTGCGGTTCGGGTTCGTGCGGAGCCTGGGCCAGGCATAGGGCGGCGAAAGCCGCCAGCAGAGTGCATCGGCGGAAGCGGTGTTTCATGGCGAGAGCCTGCCTTATTATGATAGTCCGGCAGAAGTGCCTGTTATCATAAACACAATAGGGAGGAAGTGAGGGCCGGCATTGTGGGCCTGGGCGACCTTGGCTCGGGCGCCGCTGGAACTGCTCATGGAGCCACCGTTATGAAGAGAATTGCGTGTTTAGCATTGGCCGTGGCGGCCAGTTTGGCGGCGCAGGTCGCGCGCGAGGCCAACAGCGGCTATCAGACCGAGGAACAGCGCAAGCAGATGGCCGCCGGCCTGGGCAGTCCGCAACGCGAACAAACGCAGAAGCCGGGGCTGCTGATTCGCGAAATGGGCCTGAAGCCGGGTATGACCGTGGCGGACATCGGCACCGGCGTGGGATTCATGCTGCCTTACCTCAGTAAAGCGGTCGGGCCCGGCGGCCACGTGATCGCCGAAGACATCTTCGACGATTTCCTTTCGGCTGCCAAGCTGAAAGCCGCCCAAGCCGGCCTCGAAAACGTCGCCTTCATCAAGGGCACCGAAACCGACCCGGGCCTGGCCGAAGGCCAGTTGGACATGGCGCTGGCGCTCGACGTCTATCATCACTTCGATTATCCGGAGAAGATGCTGGCCGCCATTCACAAGGCGCTCAAGGACGGCGGCAAGCTGATCGTCGTAGAGTATTACAAGAGGGAGTCGGCAATGCCCAACGGGCGGGCCCTCACGCACATCCGCCTGGACATGCCCGACGTCATTAAGGAGGTGGAGGCCAACCACTTTCACCTGCTGGAAGAGAAGGAGCACATCCGCGACGTGCAATACATGCTGATGCTGGAGAAGGATTAGGAACGGAATGAGAAACTTTTTGCGAATTGCGGCATGCGTCGCGCTGGCGCTGCTGCTGCCGGGCTTGCGCGCGCAGGTTGCGGCCGCCGGCGCCACCCAGGAACCGGGCATCACGCGCCAGCAGGCCGAAGAAATCCTGCAGGAGCTGCGGCAGATCCGGCAGTTGCTGGAGCGGCAGCAACAGCCCGCCGGCCCGCCGGCCAAGATCAAAATGAACCTGGAAGGCGCGCAGATGCTGGGCTCCAAGGACGCGCCGGTTACGATGGTGGAGTTCACCGACTACCAGTGCCCCTTCTGCCAGGCATTTCACACCCAGACTTTCGGCGAACTGAAAAAGAATTTCATCGACACCGGAAAGGTCCGGTTTTTCAGCCGCGACCTGCCGCTCGATTCCATGCACCCCGATGCCATGCGCGCCGCCGAAGCCGGACGCTGCGCAGCCGACCAGGGGCAGGAGCGGTTCTGGAAGCTGCGCGACATCATGAGCCATCATCCCGACAAGCTGGATCTCGACAGCCTGCTGGCCGACGCGGAGTTCCTCAAGCTGGACGTCACGGCATTCCGCGTTTGCGTGGTGAGCGAAAAGCACAAGGACGATATTCAGGCCGACATGATGGAAGCCATGCGCATCGGGAGCGATGGCACTCCCGCCTTCGTGGTCGGCAAGAGCACCGCCGAAGGCATTGAAGGCGATTTGGTGGTGGGCGCGCAGCCGTACAACACGTTCGACCTGAAGCTGCGCTCGCTGGATACGAAGTAGGCGCCGTGCATGCCCGGCCCGCGGATCTCTCCACGTGGCCCGCAGGCTGAAGCGTCGCGCGCGCGGCGCACTACACTGGTAATGTGAATTCCACCCGACGCGCCGCGCCCCCCGGTGGTGCACTGCGGACCGTCCTACCGTTCTTTGCGCTAGCTGGGGCGCTGTCGCCGCAAGCCGCTCCCCAAATTGCTTCGACGTGCGACAACACGCCGGCGTGGTCGCCCTGTGAACTGGTGTTGGAGCTGAGCGCCAAGGCCGCCGCTGCGCATCCCGATCCTTACGCGACCGTCGATCTGCGCGCCGAGTTCCGTTCGCCCCAGATGCGTACCTACGCCTTGCCGGCTTATTGGGATGGCGGCGGCCGCATGGTGCTGCGCTTCTCTCCGACCGAGGCCGGACACTGGGAATACCGCCTCACCAGCAATGTGGCCGAATGGGACGGGCTCACCGGCGCCTTCACCGCCGCCGCTTCCGACGCGCCCGGCTTTCTCCGCGTGGCCAACGTCCATCATTGGGCGACCACCGCCGCCAAGCAGCCGCACCTGTGGATGGGCGCCAGCGAGATGCGCTTCGCCTGGCTGGACGATGCCGACTTCCGCGCCGTCGTGGATGCGCGCGCCGCCCAGAAGTTCAATCACCTGCGCGGCCTCGTGCTGGGCGAAGGCGCGGCCTTAGGTTTCCGTAGCCCCGGTAATCCCGACCTGGCGCATTTCCAGCGCCTCGACCAGCGCATCGCTTACATCAATTCCAAGGGGCTTGTTGCCGATCTGGTGTTGGCTCCCAGCCCCGCGGCGCTCCTCCGCCTGCTGCCGGACCCTGAGGCGCGGCGCCGCTTCCTCCGCTTTCTGGTTGGCCGTTACGCGGCCAGAAACGTCACCTGGCAGGGCCTCGAGGAATTCGAAAGCCAGTCCGGCGCGCGCGCGCTGCTCGCGGAAGCCGGCGCTCTGATCAAACAGTTGGACCCTTACCAGCATCCGCGCTCGACCGGCGCGCGCGTCACTTCGGCGCCGCTGCTCGATGATGGCTGGATGGACTTTGCCGGATACGGAACGGCGGACGCGGCCGTGGGAGCCATCGAACATCAGCTCTACCAGGTGCCGGGCGTGGCCCTCGAATTGGCGCGCGAGGACGCCGGCGCCGGAAAATCCGGGCCCAAGGACGTGGATGCCGGCGAACTGCGCCACCGCCTCTGGACGGCCGCCATGAACGGCCAGTACCCGACCTACGCCAATACCGGCGGGGCCGCGCGTTCCGTCGATTCGCCCGGCGCCAAGGCCATGACGGTTTGGTTCAACCTGATGGCAGGCACGCGCCATTGGGACCTCGAACCCTACTTCGACGTCGATGGCGGACGCGCCCTGGCGCTTCCCGGCGTCGACTACATCGTCTATATCGATAAGCCCGGCCCGATCGAGCTCACTGTCGAGCACCACGGCTACGACGTCTACTGGCTGGATCCGGCCGACGGCTCCATCACCGGACGCCGCAAGTGGAGCGGCCAGCACTTCACCGGCGAGCCTCCCGACCGCTATCACGATTGGGTGTTGCGCCTGGTCCGCGAAGCTACGATCGAAAGCATGAACCGCAGTTACAAATTCGAATCGCGCGAGGTGCCGGTGCAGGAAATCGTGATCGATCCGGTAAAGGTCCCTTACGAAATCGAGCAGCCCACCGGCGCGCTCATCGCCGGCCGCGCGGCGCACTTTTCGGCCAAGCTCAAGCGCACCAGCCACGCCACGCGCGCCATGCTATGGATGTGGACCGCCGAGGTCACCGCGGACCACCAGGGGTATCGCGTGCTCGGCACGTTGCCGCAGGGCGATTTCACGCTGCCAGCCAGCCTGGCCGTCGGCTATCCTGCCATCGCGCTGGTGCGCCTCTATGCCATCAACGGCTACGGAACCGTTTACATGGTGGCCAAAGGATACGATTTCAACCAGTGACGCCTCTCATTCTGGCCGTCGATACCACCCACGCGCACGGCAGCCTGGCGCTGGCCCGCGCGGGCGACCTGGCCGAGGAGGTCGCGCTCGAATCGCCCTCCGGCTTCGCCCACGTGATTTACTCTCACCTGGAAGCGCTGCTCGGCCGGCATCGCGTTTCGGTTGACGATGTGGATTGCTTCGCCGCGGCATCCGGCCCCGGCGCCTTCACCGGCGTGCGGGTTTGTCTGGCCTGCGTGAAGGGGCTGGCCGAAGCGGCCGGCAAACCGGCGGTCGCGGTTTCCAATCTCGCTGCCATCGCCTCTTTCGGCACGGCGCCATTGCGCGCGGCCCTGTTGGATGCCCGCCGCGGCGAAATCTACGCGGCAGTCTATGATGCCGATGGCCGCCTGGTGCGCCCGGAAACCGTTGCCCCGCCAGCGCGTTGGCTGGAGGCGCTGCCCGAAGGCGTCGAATTGGTCTCGCCGGATTTCAGTACGTTCGCCGATGCGCTCGCCGCGTCGCGCTTTCACGATGCGCGCCGCACCACGGCGCCGCACGCCCTGGCCGCTGCTATCGCCCGCATCGCCTGGCGCCGCTGGCAAGCCGGCGAAGCCGCAGACCCCGCCGCCCTGGACGCCAACTACGTCCGCCGCTCCGACGCCGAGTTGTTATGGAAGGGCTGAGACCCACTTGGTGGGGCATGCTTTAGAGGCTGCTGAAAAAGTAAGTTTTTGGTTACCGGGAACATTTCTGTACGTCTATGTTGTATGCGCGGAGATGATCTCAGTCAGAAGCCGATGTTCAGCTATTTGT